>ULPT01059615.1_pt1 | contig 194579 bp, 175 predicted proteins | sample 1953751 | NCBI WGS metagenome assembly ULPT01 (sample SAMEA4835636, study PRJEB28245) | human gut metagenome | biome: gut microbiome; material: fecal sample | place: Denmark | collected 2008 | reverse complement strand
TAGCATCGTCTGCCGTAGCTGTGGACATCCTACTTTTTTTGGTCGAACCTTGAACCCTTTGGCGAAAGCAACACCACATGCGATGAAGAGGTCGTTGAGGCCTCAAGTGCCTTATGCAAAGTATCAACCCTAATGACCATGCCAGGACCGCCACCACAAGGCGAATCGTCTATCTTCCTGAACGAACCGTCAGCAAAGTCCTTAATATCCAATGTGTTGAACTCAAGCTCGCCATTTCGCACAGCCCTCTTCAGCACAGGAGTGTCCTTGAAGCTGTCGAACGTCTGGGGAAACATCGTCAGGATTGTTATCCTCATGGCTTGTCACCCAACAAATCGAGCATCATGTCGGGTGGTTCCTTCGTGAAAAACTGGCTCACCACAAGAGGGATGTCGAACAACGTGCAGTCAAGCTGACCACGGAACCATTGCATATACAACGAGACAAGACCTCCCGCAAAGAAAAGAGCCCTTATGCGAAAGTTCTTGGACTGGCGCACTTCACAGGGAATTGACTGATCCTGCTCCATGTACCCTATGAATATGGACATGAGCTTCTCGATGAAAAGGCTGGACTCCCTAGCGGTAGCAAGCGTCTTGTAGTAGTCAGGATCCTCAGAAAGGAAAATGCTTATCTGAAGGAGAAGAGGAGCAGGATTTGAAAAGAAGTTCTCAAGCTTGAAGTCCTCCAGCAAATCCATGAGCTTGTCTATCACCTCCTTCTCTATCTCATCAATGAGATCCTTGAGACAGGAATAGTGGGCATAGAACGTAGCCCTGTTTATGTTGGCTTCGTTGACGATGTCCGTTATCGTTATCCTGTCAGCGGGCTTTTTCTTTATGAGGCTAATGAACGCCTGACGAATCAGACGCTTGGAACGAAGCGCATTGCGGTTGAGCTTCCTCTCCGTACCTCTCACTCCAATTTCCGTTCTCTCTTCAGCCACCATATCCAAACCCCCTGTTTAGTGAATAGTCCCCACAACGGCACCACTCAGAACATTGTACCATCATAATCAAAAATTACAACACTTGTCGTATAAAGAACAAGAAATTAAATTATAAAAAAGATATAATCAAGGATGCAGTTGATAAATAATATATTTGCTCCAAAAAAAATAAATCATTTTTCCAACACTTTCACAACAAGTGTCTGAATTTATACATTATAATAAAGTTATGTATATCTAGTAAGAAACAACCATTGCCAACAGTCTGATTTGCATATACTTTTTTAACGTCAATTAGAGAGGATTTCATGAAAAACAAGAAGCTGACGTCCATATTAATGTATTTGGCGCTTTTCATCGCATTTGCAGCACTGTTTCTAGCCCTTAGATGGTTCTACTCCACAAGGAAGACTACCATATACGAAAGACCTACGACACCAGTGGAGGTGACGACCCCAAGAATAAGAACGCTTACAAAGGTGATTACCCTTTCATCCTATGTATCGGCGGAGGACACAGTATCGGTCATTCCATACCTTGACGGTACGATTCTTTCCTACAATGTGAAGGAAGGCGACTATGTCAACGAAGGTGATATAATTGCTACGATAGACCCAGAGCCGTATGAATTACAGAGAAAACAAGCCCAAGCTGCATATCTGGGCTATCAAAGTGCGTTCGAAAAGGTCGAAAAGCTATACCAGATGGACAGCGCATCGAAACAGGACTACGACAGCGTAAAGGCACAGCGCGATGCGTTCAAGGCCCAGTACGAACTGGCCGAGCTGCAGCTTTCCTACACACAGGTCAAGGCCAAGACGAACGGAACAATCCTGAAGACGCTTTCAAGCCAAGGAAGCACAGCCTCCAAAGGCACGCCAATAGCGATAATCGCAGACCTCAACGACCTTACCGTAAACCTGAATCTTGGAGAGCAGTACTTTGGACTTTTCTCACAGACAAACGACAAGGCGAGCATCGACGCTGCGAAAGGAACTTCAGCGACCAGCACAAAAGCAAAAGCATATGCCATCACCGTAACCCGTCCGGCCAGCCAGTATACTCCTGAAGCCTCCACATCAGCCACGATCAAGGCCGTATCGCCGTACGTCGATGCCTCCAGCCGAAACTTCAAGCTCTATCTAAAACTGGACGACCCAAGTGCATTCAATCCAGGAATGTACGTCAAAGTCTCAATTGCAGTGGAGACGCAGACCGGATACAGCATAGAAAGGAAGGCCATGAAGCTGGACGGCGATGCCTACTACATCCAAGCCCTACAGGAAGCACAGGGCAAATCGGGTGCCAACGCAGCAACGCCACCAGCCGCAACAGCGAACAATCCATCAGGTCCAACGGGAATATGCACAGTCAACAACATCGACCTATCCAAGGCCTTCGCTACAAACGAATATGTCATAGTGCCAGACGAGTACAAGGATGAAAAGTTCGTCATAAAGGGCCAGAACGACATCTTTGCAGGCCAACCAGTTACAATAGTGAAAGAAGAGGCCTCGGAATGAAAATCTCACGTTATTCTGTAGCACACCCCGTAATAATAGCGATGACCCTTCTTGCACTGGGTGTCTTTGGACTCATGGCGGTGGCGGACACCAACACGGAGTTCCTGCCAGACATCTCCAACCCAATGGTATATGTCCTCACGATATACCCAGGTGCGTCCAGCAAGGACATAGAGGAGACGGTCACGGATGTTTTGGAAGAGGATTTCGTGACGCTTCCCAACTTCAAGAGCATATCGTCCCAATCCATGAACAGTGCGTCCATAGTGACTGTAACGTATCAGGACGGAATTGACCCATACGACGAAATAGATGAAATAAGAAACCGCATTGACGACCTCATTGACGACTTACCAGACGGCATACAGGGTCGCCCCTATGCTCTGGTAGGAGGAGCGTCGATGCTGCCCATAGCCTCGTTCGTCATAGAGAGCACAGGTGATGACATAAACGCAATTGGAGAATACGTTAAGGACCAAATCAAACCTCAGCTCACACAAATCCCGGGAGTCTCGACAATAACCGTAAATGGAGCGAAGACCCCTACCGTTGATGTCAAGCTCAGAATGGACGACCTCAACAGCCGCGGAATCTCGCCCATCGCCGTATTTCAGATGCTTTCGTTCAGCAACTACTCGATACCCTTGGACTCGGTATCGTTCGAAGGTACGTCAATAGATGCAAAGTTCGACTCCACATATTCATCCTTGGAGGAGATAGCCTCGATACCAGTAGGATACTCGATCGATGGCGGTATGATAAGGCTGTCAGACGTAGCGGACATCTCGCTTGTCTATAAGGAAGGAGACTTCATAGTCACAAAGGACGGTAGAGAAGTCATAAGCGTGGATGTCTGTAAAAGAAGTGACGGAAACACCATAGAAATCACCAAGCAGATAAAGAAGGTCTTCAAAGAAGAGGAAGCGAAATACGGAGGAGCACTCAAGTTCACAATGATCAGCGACGACTCCACACTCGTCAATTCATCGCTCTCCACCGTAATAGAATCCGGCGCACTTGGCATTTTGATAGCGGTTCTTGTCATCTACATCTTCCTGTGCGACTGGAAAGCGACAATCATAATAGGATTGTCCATACCTCTCTCGATTTTCTTCACATTCATTGGAATGCAGATAATGGGGATAACGATAAACCTGTTGTCTCTGTCGGGAATCGTCGTCGCATTGGGAAACATCGTGGGAGCCGCCATTCTGGTACTCGACCAGGTGTACAGGTACTATCAGCAGACAAAGGAAGGACAGGCCGTCTACAGCGTCAACCAGTCAATATTCCTTGGAACGGACAACGTGATGGGATCTGTTCTGGGGTCGGGGCTTACAACAATCGTAGTGTTCCTGCCAATAGCGATGATGAGCGGCCTTGTAGGACAAATCCTCAAGGACGTGTCCGTCACGTTCATGCTATCGCTTTCAGCCTCTCTGGTGGTTGCAATCGTATATATTCCGTTCCTTATGAAGAAGCTCCTGAAGGAGGACGATGCAGCACGCATACCAAAACGTGAGAACTTCGTCGTCAGAGGTCTTAGGAAGGTGGAGAAACAGTATGCACGAAGCCTGTACTTCATGGAAAGGCACACCCCTTTCATGCTCGTTGCCGCATTCCTCGTCGTACTGCTCAGCGTCTTTATATTGCCAAACATGCAGTTCTCTTTCATACCATCCACTGACAACGGCGACTTCTACATAAACGTGGACTTCCCTCAGACATACTCGCTTGAAGAGACCCACGAAGCTATGAACAGGATAGAATCGCTCGTAATCGAAAACGTCCCTGAACTCAAGACAAACGTCGTCTTCTCCGGCAAGGACATGTCTGTTATATCGCAGGCTGCGAAGAACCAAGGAGCAATCCACGTGGTCATATCAAGCGTCAAGTCCCGAGACAGGGACATACATGAGATAATGCTCCAAATGCAGACGTTGCTGTCCGCCTCCATCCCCGATGCCACGATAAGGGTCGGAAACGGAGGCTTCGACAGGCTTGTAAGCTTCGTCTCCGACGGAGGAGGCTACGGACTCATGCTCGTAGGGGAGAACACGGACGAACTCTATGCAGCCGCCGAACGCATAGAAGCCCAGCTCAAGACCTATCATGAGGTTATGACAACCAGCATAAGTGCCTCCAATGACATGCAGACCGCAGTCATCAATGGAACCTACGACTACCTGACGAGCCTTGGAGTTCCAGCAAAGGAGGCTGGTCTTACAAGCGCCATACTCTTTTATGGAACCAATGTTGGAAGGTACAGTCAGGAAGGAAGCGACGACCGCTACGACATACACCTCTACTCCGACATCCAGGACAAGGAACTCACCGCCGACCGTCTCAACGACATAAAGGTCGTATCGCTTGCAGGAGTCACAATACCTCTTTCGAACGTTGCTACCCTTACACTTGACAAAAGCCTGTCGCAGATCAACCACGACGACAGAGCCACGTCCCTTATAGTGACAGCATCCCTAACCACGGAGAGTGCGGACAACGTGACCAAGCAGATGAACCAGTACCTTGCCCAGAATCCACTTCCAAGCAGTGTTTCAACGAAGACAAGGGGACTTGGGGACCTCGTCCAGACCGCCCTCTCCCCTCTCGTGGAAGCCCTACTCGTTGCAATGTTTTTGGTCTATCTCGTCATGGTTGCGGTATTCGAACGCTTTGACCAGCCTCTTCTCATAATGCTGCTCTTCCCGTTCTGCATCATAGGAGCTGTCGTTGCCCTATCCATCTTTGGATCGTCCATGAGCATCGTATCCATACTTGGAATCGTCTCGCTCATTGGAATGCTGGTAAACAATGGAATCGTCATCGCAGACTATGCCAACGTAGCCCGCAAGAACGACCGCGAAAAGCTTCTACGCATGAAAGGCATCGAGTTCGACGAATACACAAACACACTTGGAATGCTCAGCTACGAGAACGAAAGGGCCATCCTGGACAGGGAAACGGCAGAGGGATCGGCCTCAAGACTTAGACCAATCCTCATGACCACGCTCACAACGGTCCTTGGAGTCATCCCAATGGCCGTCGCAAAGGGAGAAGGCGCCGAGATCTACGCCCCTCTTGGACAGGTCATCATGGGAGGCCTTGCAACCAGCATGCTGCTCACGCTCTATGTCATGCCAACCTACTACTATATCCTAGAGCGCACGAAGCTCAGACGTGTCTACGGCAAAAGGAAGAAGACCGATGCCGTTGAGACCAAAAACGAAAAGAATACGGCTGTCGAAACTGCAGCCAAGGAGAACTGATATGAAGAAATCAAACTTTAGGGTTCCGACACTCGTTCTGTCGGTTCTGGCAATCGCACTTGCACTTACAAGCTGCTCCGCAGTCTTCGACTCCGCAATAAGCGGAAAAGTAATCGATGCAGACACTGAAAACGGAATCAGTGGAGTACGCGTCTTCGCCTACTCTTCCAAATCCGAAAGGCAAGCCGCTATAGACCGCTACAACAACAGCACGAACAAAGCCGAGTTCGTGGATACGTCTGCATTCTATACCTCAACGGACTCAACTGGAAATTTCTCAATCTCAAATCTTAGATGGAAAACAAATTCTCCATACTATGGAAAGGATGCAGACAAGATAGAGGTCTATTTCCTGTTCTTCAGCAAGGAATACGGTCTCAACTCCAAGTACGACGAGGCTTACACCGTGCAGTCCGAAAAGTCCAACTATGGAAACGAGTTCAAGCTTTCATCGGTCATGAAGACAAAGAACCTCACCATAAACTTCAAGGACAGCTCCTCAACTGGTACAACTTCAACGAACATCACAGGAACAGGAGACTTCTCATACGACTATTCGTACAACGATGGGTATGAAACAAGAACTCTGAAGAACAACAAGGTCTCCAATGGGACTGCTACCGTTGAAATACAATACCTTATGTCTCTTGACAACGCCCCAGAAGTAACGATAAGCAACATATCCACAGGATCCGACTGGAAGTACAGCGGAAGCGATATAACAGTAAACATGGACAATTCAAGTTCAGTTACGGTGAGCTGCGAGAATCTTTGGAAGACAAAGACAATTTCATTCAATTTCATGGATGGATCCCTTCCTTCACATCCAAGAGTAGACAAAGCAATGGAGCTTACCTACTCATACAATGACAACGATTCAACGGATGCAAAGACAGACAAGGTCTCAATAACAAACGGCAGTGGAACATTCACTGTAAGGTACAAAAATACAGGGGTGATTCCAGTTGTAACCATAAGCAACATCCATGAAACGGGAAACAAGACATACTGGATCAGAACTGTTGGTGAAAACGATGGAGCCCCGGATTCTGCCTATATAACCATAGATTCGATAAACGATGACAAGGACACCTATACGATAGATGTATACTTCAAGAAGAACATCCTTGTGTTCCCTGGCGTAAGCGGATGGCTGCTTTCAAAAGCCTCCACGTCAACAGATAAGGTAAAGGGTACGATTGCAGATGACGGTAGACTCCTGTACATCTATGATGCAAACGGAAAGTCCATGGGAACCCCCGCCACGACACACAAAGAGGTCTCAACGACTACGGATCAAAACCTTCTTGACCACGGAGTCTTCGAAAATCTTGGAAATGGTGCAGAAATCGTGTTGACCTACACGGGTGAAAATGCGAACTCATACGAATCGGATTCTGTTGCATTGTATTTCAAATACAAAACGACGGGCTCCGAAACGCTTACAGTTCTTAACTATACTTTGACTGTCAACAGCATTACGGAATCAAGTGAGCTGACAAACAAAGAAATCGCGATTTCTACAACATAAGGTGGGGTGACGATGAAGAAGCTAAGCGCATTATTCCTTGTGCTCCTGCTTGCACTCTTCACAGGACAGACGCTGTTCGCGCAGGACGGCGCTGTGTTGTCCAACGAAGCTGACAAGACAGGCACAATGGACGAGCTAAAGATCTCGATGGACGCAAACAACGCACAACTGGCCAAAGCGAGGCAGACGTATATACAAAGCCTTTTGGATGTAAAGAACGCCAAAGCCAACTATCAGCCTACGATAAACCTGCTGCTCACGTCCACATATATGCCAAACCCTCCAATTGGAAAGATGACCATAAGCGTGGATTCGCTTTCATCTCAGCTTGGAATCGTTGTTCCAGGGGCGGCGGCAGGTGAATACATAACCCTGTACAACGGGATGAAGAACGTCTACTACAATGCGGGTCTGTCAATAACACAACCGCTTTTCACTTGGGGCAAGATTCCAAATGCCGTCAAGATTTACACCAAGATTGCGGAGATACGGGCACTTGCAATAGAGGACACCTCAAACCAATTGACGGCGCAGCTTAAGGCAAGGGTATCGGCCCTGAAGTATATGGATGAAATCCTAGTCCTGCTTGACCAGACCAAGGAAGTTGCGGATGAACTCGTGCAGGTGAGCCAGAATGCATACGACAATGGAATGCTTCTAAAGCAGGATGTCGTCAAGGCAAGGATAAGCGCAATGGAGATCGATGTGACACGCCAGGAAATCATGAAGGAGTATCGCACAAACCTCCAAGGGCTTAGAACCCTCACAGGAAACGAAGACCTACAATCAAATGACATTGACTTTTCTGTGAATGAAGATGAAATACAGGCCATCGTTGCAATAGACCATGACGAACTCTATTCAATGGCAACAAGGGCTTCAAGCGAGCCTCTCACAATGCTCCAAAAGCAGACTCAGGCCCTGCAGCTCAAGAAGAAGGTGGCTCAGGACTCCCTCTATTGGAAGCCAGACCTCGCTCTTCAGGTGTCCTTGAACTACGGAGGATCGGCGTTCCCTCTGGTTGAGACCAACTGGTACAGAGCCGACGATTACGGCCTGTATGTCACGCTTGCAATAAAGTCGACTGTCTGGGACGGAGGAAAGAAACTCAACGATGTCTCGTACGCACAGAGCGAGATCCTAGGATCCATTGCGGACTATGATGCTGCAGTCGACCAGCTGCAGTCAGTTGCAGAGGAGAACATAGCTGCTGCAGAACTTGCACAGGCCAAAATCGAATACCTTGAACTCAAACTTGAGGAGTCTCAGGACAGACTGCAGCTGCTAGAGAGGAAAAAGGAGGCGGGATACATCTCGAAAGTGGATGTACTCTCCCAAATGATAGAGGTCAATACGAATAGGATGAGCATACTCAAGGAGAAAATATCCCTCGCTCAGGCGGCATATACGCTTGCATACGTGACTGGAATCCTTGAGTAACGTTAGGTTACAAGACGAAAGGTTTCTTCATCTTTGCGTTTTTCGAAGCAAAATGAAGAAACTTTTCTTCCAAACGACTCAAAAAAAACAGATACTGAAGAAAACCCTCACTGACGCCCCATTCCTCAGGAAGGGTTTTTGTTGACACATCTCCCCTTCGTGTGTATTTTCGACTCATGGACAATTCCGTCGTTTCGCTGATGCTCGACTCTTTCTGGAAGATTCTCAAACCAGGTCTCCAGATGACCATACCGCTCACGTTGCTCTCGTTCGCATTCGCCCTCGTGATAGCCACTGTAACGGCATTGGTTCAGGAAGCCAAGATTCCAGTGCTAAGACAGCTTGCACGCTTCTATATATGGGTCATAAGGGGAACTCCTCTTCTTGTTCAGCTCTTTGTGGTCTTCTACGGGCTTCCAAGCCTTGGAATCCTCATAGAACCCTTCCCTGCTGCGGTTCTGGTGTTCTCCATAAACGAAGGAGCATACTCTGCTGAGACGATAAGAGCAGCCATAGAATCAGTACCTCGTGGACAGCTTGAAGCCGGCGAATGCGTTGGCATGAGCTGGCTACAGACGATGTGGCGCATAATCCTGCCGCAGGCGCTTCGTACAGCGTTCCCAACGCTTTTCAATTCGCTCATAAGCATGGTCAAGGACACTTCCCTTGCTGCAAACATCACAGTCACCGAGATGTTCATGCAAACCCAGCGCATTGTGGCCCGCACATACGAACCGCTTGTCCTCTACATTGAGGTTGGTATCATCTACCTTCTCATGTGTACGGTACTTACCAAAGTCCAGGCATGGGGAGAGAAGAAGCTCAACGCAAGAGGCTACCAAAGGAGCGCAGCATGACTACGATTCTCAAGTTCAACGACATACGAAAGAGCTTTGGAGAGCTTGACGTGCTCAAAGGAATTGGTCTTGAGGTGAACAAAGGAGATGTCGTCGCAATCTTAGGACCAAGCGGATCCGGCAAGACGACCCTTCTTAGATGCCTCAACTTCCTGGAGCGTGCAGACAGCGGCTCGATCGTATTCGATGGTGTCCAATATGATGCGGCCAAGGCGACCAAGAAGGAGATCCGTGCCCTTAGGATGAAGACGGCGTTCGTATTCCAGAACTACAACCTCTTTGCAAACAAGACCGCCGTAGAGAACGTGATGGAAGGCCTTGTCACCGCACGAAGAGTTCGCAAAGAAGAGGCAAAGGCAAAAGCTTTGGAGACTCTTGAAAAAGTTGGAATGCTCGATTGGGCCAACCACTACCCCATCCAGCTTTCAGGCGGACAGCAGCAGAGGGTTGCCATAGCGCGCGCAATAGCGACGGATCCTGACATCATCTTCTTCGACGAACCCACAAGCGCCCTTGACCCAGAGCTTACGGGAGAGGTCCTATCTGTCATGAAGACACTTGCGCAGGAAGGCATGACGATGCTCGTCGTCACGCATGAAATGAAGTTCGCACGCCAGGTGGCGACACGCACCGTATTCATGGAGAACGGAGTGATCGTTGAGGAAGGCCCCACGAAGGAGGTCTTCGAACACCCACGCGAAAAGCGCACGCAAGAGTTCATAAACCGCATGGAGATGGACGACTTCTAGACGACTTCCAAGAAAACGGTAGCCTATTTTGGCTTGGCATAGCAATTTTTATCCCGATGTCTCGGGAAAAGGAGATTATATGAAGAAGCTACTTACATTCATGCTAATGGCTTTCATCATGGCGAACACGATATTCGCCGGCGGTTCCAAGGAAACCCAGACGGGCGACCTTTTGGAGAGGATCAAGAGCAAAGGTGAAATCACCATTGCAATGGAAGGGACCTGGGCCCCATGGACATACCATGACGAGAAAGACAATCTTGTTGGGTTCGATGTAGAGGTAGGACAGGCCATAGCAGACAAACTTGGCGTCAAGGCCACGTTCGTGGAAGGCGAATGGGATGGTCTACTTGCAGGTCTTGAAGCAGGACGCTACGACATCATGATAAACGGTGTCGACATAACACCAGAGAGGGCTTTGAAGTATGACTTCTCAACGCCCTATGCCTACAACCGCACTGCGGTCATAGTGAAAGAAGACAACAACTCCATCTCCTCAATGGCAGACCTTGCCGGAAAGAAGACGGCCAATACGATATCATCCACCTACGCACAGGTTGCGGAAAGCTACGGTGCAACGGTGACTCCAGTGGACGACCTTGTCCAGACATTCGAGCTACTCCTTGCAGGACGCATAGATGCAACGCTCAATGCAGAGGTCACCTACTACGATTACAAGAAGGAACATCCAAACGCAGCAATCAAGATTGCATGCATAGACCCACAGACTACAAGCGTTGCAATCCCAATGCGCAAGGACGATGACAGCACAACACTGAGGGCCGCAGTCAACTCTGCTTTGGAAGAACTCCTTGCAGACGGCACAATAAGTGCCATTTCAATCAAGTACTTTGGTGGAGACATCACAAAAAACTGAGTTTCCACTTTGGTATCTTTATGTTTTCGAGCACGGTCCTACGGGGCCGTGTTCTTGTTTGTGGAGAATGTGAGTGTTATAACGTGGCGGTCTAGCCACTCTGGCCTCTCTTGACGCTCTGGACGTTCTAGTCACTCTGGTCACTCTAGTCGCTCTAGTCGCTCTCAACCGCTCTAAAACGCTTCAACCTCCAAAAATCCGTGCGCATTCCGTGCGCCCCATGCGACCCATGAGGCCCATAGGCCCTTGACAACCGAACGGTCGGAAGGTATACCTGCTGAGGAAGTTGTTGAAACATGGAACAGGGAAACACGAAACAGGAAATACTGAAAGCTGCATTGGACTTGTTTTCAGTGCAGGGCTATGAAGCCACATCCATCTCCCAAATAGCGGATGTCGTTGGAATACGAAAAGCAACGATGTACAGCCACTTTGCAAGCAAACAGGAAATCCTAGATGCATTGGTGCGGAACACCATGGAGCAGTACAACAAGCATTCGATCTTTGCTCAAGCGAATTGGAACGACTCTGCCTTCATAAAGGACAAGCAGAACATCACTGTGGAAGCAGCATTGAAGATTATCCTTGGGCACATCCGCTATATCCTACATGATCCGCAGATATCCAAATCACGCAGGATGCTTACAATCGAACAGTTCCAAAACCCTGCATTGAAAGCACTTCAGACCAAACAGAACTATGCCGATGTCATGGACTACTTCACAGGACTCATGAATTTCCTCATAAGTCAGAGGAGAATCAAGGACAACGACCCAAAAATAATGGCAGCCCAACTATGCCTACCGATATCGGCATGGATCAACCTGTGTGACCGCGAGCCTGAAAGGGAGAACGAAGTCATGGACCTGATAGAACGGCACATCAGGCAGTTCTTCAAAATATACGAAAGGTAAAAAGAGGAAGCGGATATGAAATACAGTGAAAGAATCGCTTTGAAGAATGGAAAGGAGCTCCTGCTTAGAAACACAGAGGCTTCAGATGGAAAGGCTGTACTTGAAAACTTCAACCAGACGCATGCGGAAACGGACTGGCTTCTCTCCTACCCTGACGAAAACACTTTCGATGCAGAGAAGGAGAGTCTTTTTCTTGAACGCAAGGCTGCAAGCCAAAACGAAATAGAACTTGTCGCTGTTGTGGATGGGAAGGTTGTAGGAACGGCAGGCGTGGACGTACTTGGAACAAGGTACAAGGTTGCCCACAGAGCGGAGTTTGGAGTCAGCATACAGAAGGACTACTGGGGGCTTGGGATAGGATGTGCAATGATGGAGGCTTGCATAAAGTGCGCAAGGGAGGCCGGGTATGTCCAGTTGGAGTTGAACGTGGTTGAGGACAACGAAAGGGCCGTTTCAATGTACCAGAAAGCTGGTTTTGTGGAGTGTGGAAGAAACCCAAAAGGGTTCAGATCAAGGACATCGGGCTATCAGGAAGTGGTTTCTATGAGGCTGGAGCTGTAGGTTTGGTTTGAGATGACAGGAAGGACTGCAATGTTGAAGATAGTTGGACTGGTGGAGAACACGACGGAATCGCCAAATCTCAAATACAAGCATGGTCTTTCGTTGTACATTGAGACTGAAAGACACAGGATTCTGTTCGATATGGGGCCAAACGACCTGTTCTTGGCGAATGCAAGGAAACTTGGTGTCGATATTGCCAGCATCGATATCGCCATCATCTCCCATGGACATGTAGACCATTGCGGTGGCTTGAAGAGTTTTTTGAAGGGAAATAGTACTGCAAGGATATATATACGCCCACAGGCTTTGGAAAGACACTATGTCAAGGTTTTGGGCATTCCATTCTATGCAGGGATAGACAAAACGCTCGTTTCAGGCGGCAGATTCGTCTTTACTGAAGATCTATGCGTGGTGGACGATGAAATCACTCTTTTATCAAATGATATAAGGCGGTTTGGACTGCCGAAATCAGACGACAACCTGTTTGTGAAAAGAGGCGGTAGGTTGGTCCCTGACGATTTCTGCCACGAACAGAACCTTTTGATATCGTCAGAAGGCAGGCACATCCTCGTTTGCGGATGCGCCCACTCAGGCATCGTGAACATAATCAACAAAGCAAAGAATATCATTGGAGCTTATCCAACGGATGTCATTGGAGGTTTCCATCTCTATGAGCCTGTTGCGAAACGCTATGAGGATCCTTTGTACATTGACAGCGTCGCATGCGAACTGGAGAGAAGCAAGGCATTCTACTACACATACCACTGCACAGGCATTGAAGCCTTTGACAAGATGAAGCCACGCTTGGGATGCAGATTGGCTTATTTGCACACAGGTACGGAAATTTGCCTATAAATAAACGGAAATATCTTGCTGATTATACTTGATTTTACCACTTAATCAGCAATATATTTCTAATTATGAAAATCACTCAGAATTCAACTGATTCAGAGACAATGCAGGAACTTGGAAAACGCCTGCAAAGATACAGAATAGACTCGGGGTTGTCCCAGAACGAGTTGTCTGACATGACAGGCATCTCATCCAAAACCATCGCGAACCTTGAAGACGGCAAACAGACGAACACCCTCACCCTCATACGAATTCTCAGGGCCCTGGGCCTTTTGGACAACCTTGAGCTTCTGGCCCCTCCGCAGGACAACAGACCTATAGACTTCCTTCGTTACAACAAGAAAGCTCCGCAGCGAGCCAGCCGGAATAGAAACGAAGAACCAAAGAGAACATGGAAATGGGGAGATGAAAAATGACAAGGGCAATAGTGAAACTTTGGAATACAGAAGTTGGAGCACTTACGTTGGACGATGGAGAGGAATATGCATCATTTGAATATCTATCAGGATTTCTGAAATCAGGAATAGAAATCTCCCCGTTTACAATGCCGTTATCAACAAGGGTCTTCAGGTTCCCTACTCTTCCGAAAGAAACATTCAAAGGCCTGCCTGGAGCGTTCTCCGATTCTCTGCCGGATAGATTTGGAAACACAGTAATCAACGCATGGCTCGAAAGCCAAGGAAGGAAAGCAGACTCCCTAAACGCAGTAGAAAGACTCTGCTACACTGGAAAAAGAGGGATGGGAGCGTTTGAATATGAACCTGCCATTTCGACTGGGACTGCAAACAAATCAGACCAAATTAAGATAGACGAACTTGTAAAGCTTTCGAATGAGATCTTGGATTCTAGAAAGAAGCTATCAGTCATGATGCCAGACTCAAACGAGTCGGAACTCCTCAAACTCGTTCAAGTAGGCTCTTCTGCAGGAGGTGCAAGAGCAAAAGCCCTCATTGCATGGAACAAGACAACTGGAGAAATGAAATCAGGTCAGATATATGCAGGGGAAGGCTTCGAATACTACCTAATCAAGTTCGATGGGGTATCTGGAAATGGAGACCACAACTCCACGGATGCCACAGGTTTCTGCAACATAGAATACGCATACTACCTGATGGCGAAGGCCATTGGCATAGACATGACGGAATCACAGCTCTTCACTGAGAACGGACGTTTCCACTTCATGACAAAGCGCTTCGATCGTAGTGATGATGGTTCAAAAATCCACATGCTTACACTGGGAGGTCTTAGACATTTCGATTTCAACGCCCCTGGTGCAAACAGCTATGAACAGGCAGCCGAGACTCTCATCGCCTTGGGGCTTGGAAACATAACCTTGGAGGAACTGTACAGAAGGATGTGCTTCAACATAGTAGCAAGGAACCAAGACGACCATGTGAAGAACATCTCCTTCCTCATGGATAAGAACGGAAAATGGAGACTAGCCCCAGCATACGACCTGACATTCAGCTACAGGCCAGACAGCATTTGGGTAGGCCAGCACCAAATGACCATGAGTGGCAAACGAAGCGGCTTCACCCTAGCCGATTTCACTGCTGCCAGCACCGCAATGCGAATAAAACCCCACAGAGCAAAGGAAATCCTCGAACAGGTTGAACTACATACCAAGAACTTCCCTGTCTATGCAAATGCCGCAGGAGTGCCTGAAAAGACAAGCAGTTTCATCGCAAACCAGTTTGAGTATTTTTTGACTTGACAGTCCTCTACACAGCAAAAGGCCTCGGATGATCCAAAACTCATCTTGGATTATCCGAGGCAAAGTGTTCTACTGGATGCTTATCCACAAAGCTGGACGAACACCGTATTCACGATATACTTCACCACCTTCACTAAAAACGGATCCACCATACCCTACGTAATTTGAGTAGTCAGTAGGAGAAGCTGGATTCCATCCTCTGAGCCACCAATAAGATGATGAGCCTTGTTCTTTAAGATGATATTCCACACCCAACATCCTGTATTCTTTAGAACTTAGTATAAAAACGTAATCCACGACTTCAGAGGCAAAGAAACTAGAATAGTCGGTTTCAAGCTCCGTCTCACATATCAAATCCTTTTCTCTTTCATTGAATGAATCATTGTAAAAACTTTCATTCAACCACTTACGAAGTGTACAGTTTTTCCATGTAACCCGTTTGCTTTTATCGTTGAATTTTTTCTTTTCGAGAATATCTTTACTCAAAAGCAGAGCCTTTCCATCGTTTTTGTCCAAAACAATCCATTTGATAGGCTTCCCATTGTATGTTCCAAACTCTACAATCTCATACTTTTTTAGAGAACCCAACTTTGCAACAACTTCGTCATCGATTTCCCATTGTGCATACAGTTTTATATCCATGTCATCGGAATATGTCGAACCGATAGAGTACTTGATTCCTTCACCAGAAGGCGAGGTATTCCACCCAGCAAGTTTGAATCCTGGTTTCGCAAAAATCGAACCCCCTGCAATTACAACATTAAAATTTCTTTTCTTTGTTTGATTGACAACTGTCCCTGATCCATTGTTAGGACTATAAGAAATCGTAAACTCATCTTTAATCCATTGAGCATATAGTACAGTATCTTTGTCATCGAAAAAATGAGCTCCCAAGCGATAAGATTTTCCAGTTCCATCAGCCTTGGTATTCCAACCTATCAATTCATATCCTACCCTTTTAAGTTCCAAGCCCTCTGAAAGGTCAATATCAAGAAGCTTTTCTTTTGTATCCGTAGGAACAGTGCCAGATCCTCCGTTTGAGTTATAGGAAATCTCAAATTCCACCTGCTTCCATTGTGCAAACAGCGTTATATCCTTATCTTCCAAATAAGAATCACCAACTCCATATGAAATCCCACTACCATCAGCTTTGGAGTTCCATCCGGAGAATTCATAACCCTGCCTAGAAAAAGCTGATGCATCTATAACAGTTAAAGGTGTACTTTCCTCTTTCTTTGAGGTAATTGTGGTTCCAATTCCGCCATTGGCATCGTAGACAACCTTGAATTCCGTTTGCTTCCACTGTGCAAATAGAGTTATATCCTTGTCGTAAGAATAAGCAACACCTGGTTGATAGGATAAGCCCTTTCCATCAGCCCTAGTATTCCAACCAACGAACTTCCAACCACTCCGTTTTAGACCATCCGCATTCGAAATACAAACGGATTCGCCTTGTTTCTTAGTCTGGATACCAATAGGAGAACCAGAACCTCCATTAAAATCGTAATTCACAGTGAAAAGCACCTTCTTCCATTGTGCATAAAGAGTAATATCTTCGGTTGAAGTTACTGTCTGTCCAACCTCGTAAGGCAGGCCCTTTCCATCAGCCTTAGTATTCCAGCCCGTAAATTCATATTTACTTCTTGAAAGAGAATATCCATCTGTAATTAAAGAAGTTTCTCCTTTCAAAACAACTTGTCCTTTGACCTTTCCAGATCCCCCATTTGAATCATAAGAAACTGTATAGGTAAAAGCGTTCTTCCAGTTTTCATAATAGGAAGACGTATTAATGGTACCAAGATTGAATTTCTTACTCTCGAAAACAGTACCATCCTGCGTTATAACAATTTTGACACTTGAAGGGTTCTTCAATATATCTCTAAAAGCCTGAGAATCTTCAGCCGAAGCAAAAACCACTTTCTTTGTTTCCAATACACCGTTGGTTCTAATAGTTTTAGAGCCAACTTTATAAGCAATTTCAAAGGTACCTTTTAGACTTCCATCCGCAAGATTGCTACCAAGAAACGATGATAGTAGATAAAAAGAAATACCATCTTTGTCATCAGTTATTATATAGTAAAAATCAGAAGCCGATGTAGACGAATCAGTGGTATATGTTCCAGAGCCCAAATAAAAAACATAGGCATCTTCGGTCTCTTCGCCAAAATCATCCCTATAATAGTTCATTCTCCAATAATTACTATAAAGGAAGGGAAGATTACATTGATTGAAATAAGCATCAACCATATCTCCACTAAGAGTCCCTGCAAACAAAGCAAAACATGTTAGAAAAACAAATAGAACAAGCAACAGTCTTTTCATATTCAAGCCTCCATTCAACAAATTGCCAACTCAAGGATGTTTTGGGCTTCCCTTTCATTCATGCTTTTATAAAGAGCATCCATTTGGGATTTTGAAAGTTTCAGTTCTGAAGAGTCGTAGTGGATATATCCTTTACTGTAGAAATACAATGGGGAACCAAGCTTCTTGGAATGCTCATGCAAGTTCCCTCCAGTAGCCCCTCTAGTGCGTCCCGCAACGATTATCGCATCAACCTTGTATTTCCCTTTAAACTCGTCGTAGAGGTCGAATGCAGCATTCTGACCTTCTATTGAATCTCCACAGGTGGAAATAACAAAGACATATTCCCTCAATCCATCAGAGTATTTATACAGGCCAACAACATCATAGCTGCAACCAACAGAGTGGTACTCCTTCACTGTCGAGAACCCCGGTAAGCTTTTGAATATGAGCAAGGTACTACTTTTTCCGCAGTTACCTACACCATACACATCGATTATTTTCATCTTTCAAAAACCTCCAAATCCCAAAGAATTCAAATTGCATTTTGATTCTACCCCCCCCCAGCACATTTTCAATACCATTTTGGCTTTTGTCATTACTTTTTGGGGATAAGAAAAAAGCTAATCTCAGCAACAAAGTTGTCAGATTTCTTGATTTTGGCAACAAAGTTGCTAAAAACTTGATTCGAGATATCCTTTATTGAATACACGTTGAAAACCATAGACAACATAAATGCAGAACTCTTAACAGAACTGATGGATCAATGTCTTGAAATACAGTTACATCTGACTTATATTAACAATATAGAAATAATACATTTCTAAAAAGTATCAAAGAGGCAAAAAGAAATGGCATTTATAAATGAAGTGTACAATTACATAGAAAACAACTACAAGCCGAACGAACCAATCTTTTTGTCAGAGCTGAACATCCAAAACATGAAAGCTGTCTATATTAGACAACAGATGAAAAAGCTAACAGAATCCGGACAATTGAAACGTTTTGATTCGGGAATATACTACATCCCCAAGAAGTCAATGTTTCGTTCAGGCTCAACCTTATCTATTGATGAAGTCATAAAAAAGAAGTATCTGATGAACGGTATGAACCGTTGCGGTTATGTTGGAGGTGTTCTCTTTGCAAACCAGCTTGGTTTGACGACACAAGTTCCAAGTGTATACGAAATTTACACAAACAAAGCTACAACGGAATATAGGGAAACACAGCTTGCAAATCTACGCATCATTCTCCGCAAGCCATACTGCAAAATAGATGAAAAGAATGCTCCCACACTCCAGTTCCTTGATTTGCTCAAAGAAATTGTAGACATTTCCGAGATAGATGGAAAAGAACTGACAAATAGACTGATCAGCTATATGAAAACAAAAGAAATCAGATTCGACAACATAAAGCCTTTTTTGCCTTTTTATCCGGAACGCATTTATAGGAACATGTATGAAGTGGGGTTGTTAAAAGGCATATCTATATGATGAGAACAAGAATGAGTTTGCCAACGCAATCAATTCAACAAAGGCAATCAATGTAGCTTCAATGGTTCATGTGCTATTTTGCTTCGTTTTTAGAGTTTTTCGCACATTGTTGTGCGAAAACGAGTCAAAAATGCTAAAAATCGCACATCAATGAAGGCTTAAGTCTTTCCAAGAAGCGGGCAGAGGCTTCATGGCCTGGTCCGTCAGGGTGGTCTACGAAGTATTCTGGATGGAACTGGATGCCAACGGCAAAGGGTTTGTCAGTACGTTCCATGACCTCTGCAATGCGGACACCTTCAGGACAATCGAAAGCAGTGAATGAGACGCATGAAGGTGAACTCGAGCCAGAGTACGTATTGATCATATCCACCGCTTGGTGGTGTGACGAGGCAACGGTGAAAACCTCACTTGCTTCAAAAAGACCATGGCTGTCAGTGCTTTCGACAAAGACATCATGGAACGAATAGCCTCCATCCACAGCTCTGTGCATGGCAGCATCAGACACCCCGTTTGCAGTATAGTACGAAGGTATGTCTTCTATCAAACAATAGCCGGTTGCAATTGCAAGCATCTGCATTCCACGGCATATTCCCAGAACAGGGATATCGTTGTCCAAAGCATAGCGCATAAGAAGGTAGTCCGAGACATCACGATTGGCATTGTAGACATACATGTCTGAAAAGTCCAAGGAATCCATATCAAAGGGCTTTCCATACAGCGTTGGAGATATATCCTCGCCACCTGTAAATACAATCAAACCCACATCTGAAACCCCTGAAGGAACATCCACGGAACAAGTTCTAAGGATCTCCACACACTCATCCGTCAAGGAGAAATCAAGATTGACATAGGTATCGGACAAAGTCCCATCAGGATAGTATTCAAGGGACGAAGAAGTGGACTGGTTCAAAACAACGACTTCAAAGCCAGCGGAGGAGAAATAATCGACGACCCGCATGAAAGCAGAACTCTTCACATCCTGCCTCCATGCAATCCCAACCACCAGCGGTCTGCCATCACTGCCAAGAACTTCATCATTGACGACGTTGCCGCCATCTACGACACCGGCGGAAGAAGAACATCCAACAAGGAGGCACAGCATAAAGAGGACAAAACAGACAAGGCCAAGGATTCTCCTCACTTGCAACTCTCCTTCTTCAGAATCCTTCTTTTCCTCACATCGACAACGACACCTGCAGCAAGCACGCCAAATGCGACGGCAAGCGTTCCAAAAGCAATGAACTTGTTATATGAAACGGTCTGAAGGCCTGGCCAATCGAACGAATCGAACGAAGCCACTGAAGGCAACGGCACAGGGTCGAAGGTGGTTCCATTCTCCTGGCATAGAAGCTTCACATTCAAAAGATTTATGACGGGAACGCCAATTGAGGAGAACTCATAGTTCAAGCCGCGGGTTGGAGAGGAAGGGGCCTCTGGAGCTTGGTCAGGCATAACCAGCCCCTGTGGAAACGCCAACGAATACGAGCTGGTTCCGTTGTTTACAGCAGCACCACCTATATTCACAAAGAGGTCCACATCGTCACCATAAAGCTCTTTTCTATGGGCTATGTTCTGAGCCAGGTCATCATAGTAGATGAACTCAGCATCAAACCTAGAGGAGGCGGCCTTGCACAGATTCACTGAAAGATCTGCACTTCCAAAGTAAAGGAAATCCTCGAACACCCCACCGCCCTTGTCGTTTGCACTGCCGGGCGATACGGCAAGGACGTTGCAGTCAACAAGCCCAGCATCCAGAAGATCCCCTACTATGTCGAAGACGTTGTACTCCACCCGTGTTGCACCGTGCATGCTTGCACCGCATGAAACGATGAGTCTCGTATCAAGCTCCATCTCCGTTGCGGCGGTAAGCACTGCAATTACGAAGCCCGGAAACGATCCGCTTGCTCCAACGGCGACGACACTTCCCTTCTCCAAGCCCGCTTCATGGAAGTAGCGCACCATGGCGGCGGCGAACAATGGATTCAAGGCCGATCTCTTTGCCTTTTCGTCCCCAGGTGTGGATGTAAGTTCAGTGAACTCCGGCCCAATCAAACCGGTAGAGTTCAAATCAGTGTCCTCGAAAGGGATTCCAAGGGACACGATACGTTCCTTCAAGAACGATTCGGCCTCCTCCATGCGCCGTGCGGCGGCATACTGGAGGTCCTTGTAATCGGAATCGGACTTCTGGGCCAAAAAGTACACAAGACATGTACCAATCACCAGAACAACCAAAGCGGCAATCAAGAAAGGCTTTCCTATACGCATATCAGGCCCCAAATCACACCTAAAATCTACAATCCAAGAACCACGATGAGTCTTATGACCAATGTTATGGCGGCAAGCACTCCCAATGTCTTGAAAATGCCCTGCTTCTCCATGTCAGAGGCAATGAGACCTGGGATGATGTACCCGATTACACGGATATCGACGGAAAGACCTGAATACAGGAAGAAGGTCTTCTCCAAAGCCCACACAGCGGCAAGCGACAGCATCAACGACAAAGCAAAGCGTCTTCTTCCATACAATATGAGCACATGCTGCAGGAGCTTGACGACAAGGCATATCAAAACGGCGACCACAAGGGACGAGGCAATCCTTGAAGGCTCATGGAAGTAGTACGCAAAGTACCCTGCGGAGACCAAGCCTCCGACGAAGAGACCAGTGAACTCAGTACATACAAGGCTTAGTACGACGCTAAGCGACACCAATTCGAAAAGCATTATACAGCCCCCTTTCCATCACAGCCATCATCACAGCCGCCATCACAACTCTGAAGCTTTCCAATAAGCTCCTCGCCGGCTCCCTTGATGTTTCCAAGACCTACGAAAACAGCACCGGAGCTGGACGACACTTTATCAAAGACTTCTTCTACGGAACACGAAACAGCACCATAACCAATATAGAAAGCCACTTTTTTAGGATAGTCTCCAATTACTAGGACATCATCCACCAAATCGCAAACCCTAGACATAACGTTCTTGAACAGCAGAATCCGCTGCTCCCTGTCCTTGCGGCTGTTGAATACAACATTGACTTTTCCTCCGCACGAAGAGCTCCATTTGCGTATGGTCTCTTCCATGCAGGTCTCGTCATTTACGCTGAAGCTTGGAACGAAGACCCCACCCCCGCGCAACGGAAACGGCTCAAGAAGACCCTTGTCTGGAACGAACGCCGAAACACCGGCCTGAAGCGTCTCAATTCCAAATCCCATGTCCTTGAGGAACGCCCACGCCATTGCCATGCACGAAGGATGGATGAGGGGATCTTCAATTGGGACCTCTTCGCACACATGGACAACTCTCGCATCGAGCCTATCATAGAAGGAATCGGAGACATACAACGATGCACCTTTAGGCACGCTCAAACCCAAAACCTGTGCGGAGCTCTCCCGTGTAGGGCCCATCTCAGGGACATGGTCTACATAGGTGTTCGTGATAAATACATGGGTTGGCCTTACAAGCCAGTCGCGGAAGGCCACTTGGTTCTCAGCCTGAAGAGCCATGCACTCCACCACCACACACTGGACAGGACCAAGACCGCTTGAAACGCCTCTAGAGGATTCCAATGAGACCTCCCTGAAGAAAGGCACCAGCTCATAGACTCGTGCACGTCGTTTGCGGACGATTGGCTTTACAGAGCCATCGGGGTATATGATGGTGGCCTCGGAGCCTGTTGTACGGCCCATCGTGCGGATGCCTTGTACATTGAGGCTGGCGACAAGAAGTCTTGCAAGCGTGGTTTTGCCCCGTGTTCCGTTTACAAGAATCCTTATTGGGACATCGTTGAGGTTCTTTCTGTGTCTGCGGGCTTCGACCAATCCAAGGACGAGAAGCACCGCCGTCAATGTGAAAACAATAACCATGGCAAGCCTTCCACCAACAACAAAGGTGCCGGACCAGATCCAGCACCCCTCAATACCATAGCATAATACCACAGGAAGGAAAACTTCGACAGCTTCATTCGACAGCTTCCCTGGAATATAAATGCACGGCACACGTGGAATCATAGATGAAACCAAGCATGCCGTGCAAAGTCAAATCAATAGATGGTATCGTAGATAAGCGCTTGGGCGGCGGCTACGAACTCGTTGAACTGGACCTCAGTGAGGTTGGCCTTTGCCTTGAGGACAATGGTTCCACCAATTGGGGCTTCATATCCAACGGCGCCAGGGAGAACTCCCATGAGAGCCGCAGCGATTACAGGGACTTCATCGTCTCCAACTGCATCCACATACTTGAAAGTGACTTCGTTGCCGTCAAGGCTAAAGATATAGTCATAGCCTACAAGACGGTATGCGACCTCGGCATTGAGTCCTTGGGTCTTCTTCCATGTTGTGGAGCAGGATGTAAGACAAAGTACAACCAGCAGGATTGCAAGGATTGTTATTGTCTTTGCTCTTTTCATTTATGTCTTTCTCCCAAACTTACTTGTCCAAACCTACTTGTCCAAAGCTGAAACAGCTGACACGACTTCCTTCCACCAATCCTTATGGAGGGCAGGAGAAGACTTCATGTTGACTCTACCAACGACGTACCTGGCAAGAAGCTCTTCGGAAAGGTCTCCGTAGAGATCGAACCACATCTCTGCCTGATAGTTCGCATAGGTCGTGAGAAGCTTGATGGCCTCGTCGCGCTGGCCGTTCTTGATCATCTTTGCAGCTTGGTTCTGGATTGCGAACGTGGCTTCGTACTGAGCCTCCATGAGAGGATCTCTGACGGACTTGATGACCTCGATGGCATCGGCATAATTGAGCGTTGCAGCCGTCTGCACGAGGGCTTCGTTCCACCAACCGGAATTTGGATCGTACTCATACCTTGTTCCTACTCCAAAGTGAGGTGCAAGCTCAGTCTGGGAAGCGAAGACAGGTGTGAGGTATGTCGTGCTTGGTGCACCCCAGCCGAACCATACGAGACATCTTGCCTCCTCAGGAAGCCATGCCTTTACGTTGGAGATCTGGAAGTACGTGCACTGTGGGACGTTGGTTGGTCTGTACTCGTATGGAACGGAGAGGACGTTACCGTGCATGCCTGCGTATGCGGACTTGGTTCCGTCGTACTTTGTACCTTCGTAGTTGTCCGAACAGATCCTTGCAATGGTTCCAACGGTTATCTTCTCATAAGGTGTGAAGTAAAGTGGGAATGTATCGTCTGGAGTCTCGCAGTATGCAAGCTCGTCCTTTCCAATGACATCTGCCGTGTAGTCGCTTTCGAGCGTCACGAGGACTCTCCACTCTCTTCCAATGCAGCTGAAGGAGTAGTTTCCAGCTGCGAAGACCTGACATGGTCTGAACTCGCCTTCGCCGTTCCAAAGACCGGTCTCAAGAGCGAACTCCTTCATGTTTGGAGCGGAGAGGTATGTATCGGAATCCTCTTCCCAGAAGTCTATCCTACAGCGGTTTGCGCAGAAGAAGAACGCATCGTCAGGAAGCTTGAATGCACACCACATGTGTCCACCGTATGCTTCGAATACCCAAACGTCCGTTCCGTCAGCTACGACAATACACTCTGGCCAGCCGTTCCAACCCTGCTCGGTGATCTTTGCACCCATGAAATCAACAGCTTCCTTTGCGGTTGCGGCGTTCTCAAGAGCGGCGTCCTGGAGCATGTAGCAGTCCCAGATTCCTTCGTATGCAGCAAGGGTCTCTCTCTGAGCCTTGGTCCATCCGCAGGTGGACTCGTTCATCGTGACGCCCTTTTCGTTTGCAAATGAATACATTGCATGGAGATACTGATATGTATCCTTGTCATTGATGTATGAATCGAGGACGATGCCCCTTGCGCCGTAGTCCTTCACTTCCGGGAAATTGGAGAAATCGGCATCCTTTCTTCCATCAACAACGACTTCACGCTCAGTTCCCTCAGCCATTGAAGGGATGAGCCAAAGTCTAAGATCATCGCTGGCACTGTCACATGTATGTGACGTCATGGTCGAACCATCAGCGGAGGCGAGTCTTCCCACTCCTGTGATGAAGCAGGCGAAGACGCTCTGAACGGCAATACATGCAATAAGCAATGCAGTAATGACGATTTTCTTCATAAAACACTCCTTTTGTGCTTTTCTATGATTCAATTGGCATCCAGAACCTCTCAGGGACGCCAATCAAACTCCCTTCCAAAAAGGATTTCTCCAAAGGATGGAGAATCCATTAGAAAATCAATCAGAATATCTGGTTGTAGACGAGTTCCTTGGCTCCCTCTACGAAGGATGCGAACTCATCAAGCGTAAGGTTCCTCTTGGACATCACGACAATCGTACCAGAGACGGGGCTCTCTGCACTGCGTGCCTTTGGAACCATTGACATGAAGGCCTCCTCCATGCCATTTATCTCTTCGTCTCCATACCAGTCCACATAGTTCACCTCAACCTTGTTTCCATCAAGGGTGAAGACGTAGCTGTAGCCAACTATCTCGTATGTGTCCTGAGCCTTCATTGGCTCGCCTGAGATGGAGGAAGCGCAGCCTACAAGGGTCAATGCCATGACCACGAAGGCCGCCAAAATCATAAGTCTGCTTTTCTTCATCATCTGCTCCTTATAGCGAATAGCGATTCGCCAAGACCGATTCCCTAGGGCCGGCCGTTTCTAGTGGCCAACCCTTGGGATTCCTGAATCGTCGAGGGGCTTTGCACCCCCTCTTGAATAACCTGAATAATTAGACTTCCTCTGGTCTAAGGTTGTTGCTGACAGTCTCGAATACGATGTTCTTCCACCAGTCGGACCTTGCCGGAACCTTCATGTTGACGTTTCCGAACATGTACTTTGCAAGGAGCTTGTCACCAAGTGCCTGGTATGTATCGAACCAGTCGTTTGCAACCGCAGCCGTGTAGCCTGTGAGGTACTTGACTGCAAGGTCCTTCTGACCAGCGTTGATCATGGAAGCTGCAACTTCCTGTGCAACCGCTGTCTGCTCGTAGATGGATGCCATCTTTGGATCTCTGACTTCCTTTATGTCCTCGATTGCAGAGCGGTAGTTGATGGTTGAAAGCTGCTGTACGTTGACGGTGTTCCAGAAACCGGACTTCTCATCGTATTCCGTTCTCACGCCGCGTCCAAAGTGCTCAGGAAGCTCCGTTGCAGAAGCGAACACTGGAGTGAGGTATGTTGTGCTTGGTGCGCCCCAACCCATCCACACAAGACATCTTGCCTCTTCTGGGAGGTATGCCTTGATCTGGGAGATCTGGACGTATGTTGCACGGAACATGTTGATTGGTCTTGCAACACCTTCCCTTGTGGCCTTCTTGAGGCTGTTGTGGTAGTTGCTCAGAACGTTGCCAAAATCACCGGCATCGGCTGTGCGGGAAAGGTCGAACTGCGTTCCGGCATAGTAGTCGGAGCAGAAGCGATGGATGTCATCGACTGTGAGGAGGTGGTCAGGCTTGACGAACAATGGGTAGTCGTCCGGATCTCCCCATGGATCGAGGTCGCCGTAGAGCTCTGGGTTCAGGAGAGTGATCGCTCTCCACTCTCTGAGTGTGCATCCCATGTTCTCGACTGCGTTTGGACAGAACACATCGTTTGGTCTGAACTCGCCTTCGCCGTTCCAAAGACCGTTCTCAATGGCGATCTGCTTGATGTTTGGATTGTACTGGCAGTTGTCTGGGTCGTTCTCGATGAGGTAGTCGATCCTAGCGCGGTTTGCAGCTACGAATACGCAGTCATCTGGAACTCTCATTGCAACCCAAGCGGTTCCGCCGTAGACCTCGAAGACCCACGTTTCGTTTCCGTCTGTGAGATTGATGCATTCGCAGAATCCGTTCCAACCGTCGTTCTCGATCTTCTCTGCCATGAATGCGATTGCCTCACGGGCTGTGGAGCAGTTCTCAAGGACGGCATCCTGAAGCATGTAGCAGTCCCAGATTCCTTCGCTCTTGCTCATCCATTCTCTGACAGGCTTGCTCTTTTCAGCTGACCAGTCGTATACGCATGTGGACTCGCCCATTGCAAGGCCCTTGTCGTTGATGAAGGAGTACATAGCGTGGACGTACTGGTTGGTAGCCTTCTCGTTTATGTAGGAATCAAGGACGATGCCGTTCGTACCGTAGTCCTTGACTGCTGGGAACTGCGAGTAGTCGGCACCCTTTCTACCGGATACGACGACGTCCCTTTCGGTACCTGCTTCCATGGATGGGATGAGCCAGATTCTGACATCGTCCGAGTTTGAGTCACATGTGTGGCTCGTCATGGTCGAACCATCGACCGTTGCATTCTTTCCAACTGCAAATATGGTGCATGCAGCTACGCTCTGGGCAGCCACGAGGAGGACTACCAGAACCGCCAAAAACACTTTCTTCATTCTACAATCCTCCTATTATTTGTACTGGCCCCATTCCGATGCTGAAAGCTCGTTCCAGAAATCGGTATATGGAATGCCCCATGTCGAACCCTTGACGGTACCAAGCATGTAGTTGGAGATGAGGGTCTTTGCAAGATCGTCGTATGTCTCGAACCACATGTTGGCCTGCTGGTTGGAGTAGGTCGTAAGAAGCTCAAGAGCAGCTTCCTTCTGTCCGTTCTTTATCATCTTTGCAGCCTGATTCTGGATTGCAAATGTGATGTCGTACTGGTCGAGCATCTTCTGGTCCCTAGCGGCCTTGATGTCTTCGATTGCAGCTGTATAGTTGATTCTTGCAAGCTGCTGTACGAGGACGTTGTTCCACCAACCGGAGTTCTCGTCGTATTCGCTTCTGAATCCACGGCCAAAGTGCTCAGGAAGTGAAAGCTGTGAACCAAAGAGCGGTGTGAGGTATGTGCAGGACTGTGCGCCCCAGCCGAACCATACGAGACATCTTGCCTCTTCAGGAAGCCATGACTTGACGTTTGCAATCTGAACATACGTGCAGCGATAGCTGTTGATGGCTCTCTGCGTCCAGTCCTGTGCTGGGTTGAGAGGATCGCCGAACTGACCTGCCCAAATGGACTTGGTCGTGTCGTACTCTGTGCCCTGATAGTAGTTTCCGTAAAGCTCGAAGATGTCCTGGACTGAGACCTTGTTCTGAGGCTTGACGAAGCAAGGCCAGTTGCGGTCCGTGTCCTTCTCTTCCGGATCAAGGTTGAGGGTTGGATCGAGCGTCATCATTGCAACCCACTCTCTTCTTGTGGAGTATGGTCTGTATGGATATGGAGCGAATGTGTAGCAAGGGATGAAGTCGCCTTCGCCGTCCCAGAGTCCATTCTCTATTGCAAACTCCTTGATGCCAGGGGCATAGAGGTAGTTGTCTGGATCGTCTTCGACGAAGAAGTTGATCCTTGCTCTGTTTGCGGCCACAAAGATCATGTCATCTGGAACCCTAGCTGCAACCCAATAGTTTGCACCGTAGACTTCGAAGACCCATGCTTCGTTTCCGTCACAGATATCTATACACTCTGCACTGCCGTTCCAGCCGTACTCGGTTACGAGTTTGCCCATGAACTCAACAGCCTCGCGTGCTGTGTTGCAGTTCTCAAGAGCTATGTCCTGAAGCATGTAGCAGTCGTAGATGCCTTCCTTGTTTGCAAAAGCCTTCTTGACGAGCTTGCCCTGTTCGCTGTTTCTATCGTAGGAACATGTGGACTCGCCCATTGCAAGGCCCTTGTCGTTCATGAAGGAATACATTGCGTGGATGTATCTGTTGGTATCCCTTTCAGTTGTATAGGTATCAAGGACCATTCCGTTTTTACCATAGTCCTTGACAGCTGGGAACTGCGAATAGTCGGCACCCGCACGTCCGTCGAGGACGACGTCGCGCTCAGTACCTGCCGGCATGCTTGGGATGAGCCAAACACGAAGGTCATCGCTTGTCGAGTCGCAGGAGTGGGTGGACATGGTCGAACCGTCAACCGTGGCACCTTTGCCTACTGCAAAGATAGTACAAGCTCCAAGCGTTCCAACTGCGACAAGCAGTGCAACGGTCAGAACCAAGAAAAATTTCTTCATACGTTTTTCTCCTTCTTTTTTTCAAAGATGCACCCCTAGTCGGCAGGCTGCCAACCAAAGGGTGCAAGAATACCAATTTCTATTTCTCCGCAGGCTTGTGGTAGATCACGAATCTGTTCGCTTCGTTCTCTGGAGCATCTGGATTCTTGAGGAAGTATCCAATGGAATCGATTCCCTGCTCCTCTATCTCAGCCATCTCCTCGTAGAGAGGCCAAGAAACGATGCATTCCACATCATCGTAGAAAAGAGCCGCCCAGTTGATGATCTCCATTGCACCAGAGAGGTGACGGGCTGTCCTGTACCACATTGGAGTTCCAAACTCCATGTCGTATGGGAAGTATGTAAGACCCTTGTCCGTGACGTTCTGGAGGAACTCGTCCTTGCCTTCGTAAAGGAGGGCCTCCGTCCTTGGACCTGTGATCTTGTCAATGAAGATCTCAGGGGTCTCCATGAGGAACGTCATGGCATCGGACCAGTCAGCCCATTCTCTGTGGCTAAGGCCGTGGAGGGTGTTTGGAGAAGCTGCGCACTTCATGAAGAACTGGTCTATGTTCATGGCTGCCATCATGGCAACGTCGAGGGAGTTCCTCTCTGGCTCGATGTATTCCATGACACCGGTCTCAAGGAACTTCTCCCTATCCAGGACCTTTGCAGGTGCAACGTATGTGCTTGTAACAGGATAGAGGATTTCAGCCTCGTGCATGTCAATGGCTATATCGACGTCTTCCTGTCTGATTATCTCCATGATTGCGTATGCAGCACGCTCCGTGATGGTTCCGTTCTCGCGGCCAGGATATGTTCTGTTGAGGTTTCTGATATCCTGGTATGCAAGGTTTTGACCAGATGGATAGTTCACGTATGTGAATGGATCCGGCCACTGGTCAAGAGGGTTGGTGTATCTGTCGCCAATGCGGAACGTCTCTCCTCCCCACTGGGTTTCGACAGTGAAGAACCTTGGGTATGCATCACCGACCATTCCCTCAGTGGAACCCGAGTAGTTGGCCCTTGGAACGATGATGACCTTGCCCTTCTCAACCTTGATGTTCTCAAGCATGAGGAATGCAGCCATTGTGGATGCAGGCTCATATGGATGGGGACATCCGTTGAGGAACACCGTACCGCCCTCTACGCCTGAATCTGCAATGAAGACGGGCGTATCGAGCCAAGTATCCTTGAGCGATGGACAGTAGTCGGAGAGCCATTTCACGTCAGTGATGTCCTCTGAAAGGACTATGGTCTCCTTGTAGTGTCTGAGCTGCCAGAACTTCACACCTGCTATGGCTGCGAAGACCAGCATCACGACCAGAATTGCAATCTTAAGTATGAACCTTTTCTTTGTTGCTTCCATGTTCTACCTCACTTGATGTAAAGGACGCGAAGGAGGAACGGGATGAGACAGTAGGCATACATGATGTCGAAGACTATCGAACCGTTCTTCTTCCTTTTGAAAAGGCTCTTGACCATGCTGAGTCCAATGAGGCCTGCCATGACGAAGTAAAGAATGTGTATAAGATTCTCTAGAAATACCATACTTTGGCCTCCTTAATACAAGAATGTGAACCAGAGCGGCTTGACGATCATCAAGACTGCTATGAGGCCAATCGCAAGGATTGGAACGAGTGCAGCCTTGAGGAATCCAAGGTAGGAATCCGTGTAGCCGGTCTCTTCACATGCAAGACGTCCAACGATACGCGAAGGTGGAAGGCAGTCGCCAATTGGGAATATGAGCGAAAGCGCTGCACAAATGACGGTGACGTCCATACCAAGCGTGTTGAACATGAAGATGAGAGGTCCGCCCAGGACGACTGAACAACCGTAGTTGAAGCATCCCTGACAGATTGGTCCAATGATGAGGATGAGGCTGTAGATGAGCACGAGAGGAAGACCTACGCATGTGCTTCCAATGAGGCCTCTGACACCTGTTGCGGCCATTGCGCTCTGAAGCACTCCAATGGAAAGGACGTTGGCGACGAGCGGGAACACCTGCTCCATTGTGTCGTCAAGGATTCCAAGGTACTGCTTGCCTGTGGTCTTCTTTGGGTTGCAAAGGAGCGCCACGATTGCAGCTATGACGAACATGAGTGGAAGTCCAAGGACAGGAAGGTTCCAAGGTGCTACGAGTGCGAGCACGAAAAGGACGATGATGGTTGCGACAGGAAGGAGGATCCTCCACCATGTCATGCCCTCCGTCCTCTCAGGAAGCTTCTTGAGCGTCTCTTCCTTTGGTTCAGGCTTTGCACCCCAACCTACGTACACGATGCAGATTGCACCGGCTATGCAGATTGGAACCAGAAGGAGCCATGTGAATCCAACGTAAGGCATGTTGGCCTGCGCCGTCATGAGCATGGTCCAAAGGTTGATTGGAGGTGCTGCGGCAGAGAGTATGGCGAAGAAGAATATGAAGACCGTTCTCTTTCTCTTGGACACGCCAAGGGATTCGAGGACTGTGTTCACAAGTCCGCCAAGGACGAAGATTGCAACGCTTCCTGCACCGGTGAGTGCACCAGGGATGAGCATGAGCACACCCATGATGGTGATGAGGAGCCACTTGTTGTTTATCTTCTCTACGATTCCCCTTGTGATTGTGGAAACCGCACCTGAATACGAATAGATGTTCACGAAGATGGATGCTGCTATGAACAGCATTGCAAGGTCCAGGTTCACGAACAGACCTTCAACGAGGTACATCACAGGACTTCCAAGGTCTGGGAACATGAACATGCCCACAACGGCTATCACGATTGCCGCGACAACCATGGAGATGTCCGGTGATTTAAGCTTGATGCTGCTCAACACGAATGATGCAATCATTATGAGGAGCAGAATAAACGTCAAGGCTGTTACTGACATTCAATATCTCCTAATTGTTTGTTCTGAATTGTGTTACAAGAATTACTTTACAAAAATGTCCGGAAGGACCTTGACGAGCTCAAGAGGCTTGTCGATGATCGTCACAGGAATGTTGTACTGCTTGCCAAGCTCTGTGAATCTGCCGTCTGTATTGTTGTCTGCAATGGTGATGATCCAGTCTGCGTTTGGACAAATGGTGTCGATAACCCTTTCGTTTCCATTGGTCTTGATTGTGCTACGGGCATCCTTCTCCATTGAAACCGCAATGATTGGCATGTTCTGCGCCTGAGCCTTCTCCACGACCTTCTTGAGGTATCCAATCTCGTCCTCGATCGTGATTCCGGAAGCACCAAGTCCCTTCTCTGTAACGGACATGACTACTACAAGGGCCTTGTACTTGCCGCTGTCAATGTAGTCGTACCTTGCAGGGGTCTCGTCTTCAAGGAAGAAATCCGTTCCAAGCGTGAACTTCTTGGACTGGTTGACAAGAAGCCTGAGCATCTTGGAACCTGCACCCTGTCCACCGGAGGTGAGAAGGAACGGGCATTCATATTGCTTCAAAGGTGCTCCGCTGATTGCAGCGAAGAGCTGTGTAGGAACTGCGACCGCTATGAGAGCGACGACAACCAAAGCGATGATTGATTTACGCATTCGTTTTTCTCCTTTCGAATATACTCGGAAATCCGCAGAACGCAGGATTTCTTGTGTGATTCTATTAAACTGTAAACCACGTTCTGGTTTTCCGCAACAATTTTTTTACAAAATCCTTACAGTTCTTTTATAGTTCTTTTCAAATATGCGAAAAACATCAAGAAAGCCTATAGAAAACCAAAGATTTGATATGGTTTTGGCTTAGATTGGGTTAAGAACAGGTTAAAACTTTACATATACGCACGCGCTAATGTAGAATACAAACAATGCGAATATAGAAATAGAATAGGATAGCAGAATACCAAGGAGTGATGGACGGAAAGGAGGCCTTAGATGATCTACTGCGTAGAGGACGACAAATCCATACAGGGGATGATGGTCTATAGCCTAAAGGCATCGGGCTTCGATGCAAAGGGGCTTGAGGACGGCAAGGCTCTGTGGAATGCCTTGGAGAATGAGATTCCAAGCCTCATAATGCTTGACCTCAACCTGCCGGGAGAGGACGGGATATCCATACTCAAGAAGATAAGGGCCAACGAGAGGTTCCAGAAGATACCCGTCATAATCGCGACTGCGCGAGGAACGGAATATGACAAGGTCATCGGCCTGGATGACGGTGCAGACGACTACCTTTGCAAGCCGTTTGGTATGATGGAGATGATTTCAAGGGTAAAGGCCGTGCTACGAAGATGCGCCCCCAAGGAAGACAAGCGCACGTCGTTCGAAATAGGAAGGCTTTCGTTGGACGAAAAGGCACATTGCGCATACCTTGACGGCAGCCCGCTCAAGCTTACAGGGAGGGAGTACGAACTGCTTAGGCTTCTCATATCCAATGCAGATATCCTGTTTTCACGCGAAGAGATATTCAGGACCATATGGGGTCAGGAGAAGAGCGAGGAATCAAGGACCGTGGACGTGCATATCGGCACTCTAAGGACAAAGCTTGGACCATGTTCGCAGTACATACAAACGGTCCGCGGAATAGGATACAGGTTCCTTGAAGTATGACGAAAAGACTCATGTGGTCGCTTCTTCTTGCAATGCTCGTCATCATGACGGTGTCCGTGATGCTCACGGTTTCCGCAACCTCAAAGGTGCTTACGGGCAGGCAGGAACTGCTGCTCAGAGAGGTCGTTGACATAGTCTCCAACGGCTACATGGTAGGTGGAGAGGACTTCGTCGAAAGGTTCAACACCCACGACTACAGAATCACGATAATCTCACCAACGGGCAAGATACTCAACGACTCGTCCGATGACGTGTGGTACCTTGTGTCCGACCACAACGCACTTGTGGCGTTCCTGTCAGAGGTCGTCCAGGACTACAACCGCATAATAAGCACTCACACGCCTTTCATGTTCGGCGAGCTCATCATGGCTGGCCGCAGCCTTTTGGACGGAACGGTCATAGTGGCTACCACCACCATGATGACGTTTGGGGACACGATATTCGAAATGAGGTTCGAGATAATCCTCGTTGCAATGCTGTCCATAGTTCTTGCGGCTGTGATTGCACGACTTCTTTCAATACGCATCGTAAAGCCGTTGAACGAGATAGACATAGAGACTCCGGACCCTTCAAGCGAATACAAGGAGATACGTCCGCTGCTTGCAAAGATATGGGACCAGAAGATAGACATATCCAAGCAGCAGAAGGAACTTCAGAAGAACCAGGCGGAGTTCCAATCCATATCGGACTCCCTGCGTGAGGGGCTCATACTTGTTGGGGCCAAGGGTGAGATTTCGTTCATAAACAAATCGGCCATGAAGATTCTTGGCATGAAGGATAGCCCACTTGGCATGAATTATAATGAAATCCTACCAGAAGAAATGATTCAGGCCATTGATTGCAAAGAAGGTGGTTTTGAGGATTCTGGATTCCTCCACAGCAAATCACGCACATACAGGATAGAGACTACAGCCCTCGTCTCCCATGGCGTCAAAAGCGGAACGTCCATTCTTCTCTACGATATAACACGACAGCTCGACATAGAGAACCGCAGACGTGAGTTCACGGCAAACGTCTCTCACGAACTCAAGACACCCCTTCATGTCATCTCCGGCAGCGCAGAGCTTCTCAAGTCAGGCATCGTAAAGGACGAGGACAAACAGCAGTTCCTTGAGCAGATATACAACGAATGCCAGCACATGAAAAGTCTCATAGAGGACATCATAAGACTCTCCAAGATAGAGGAACGCGAGGGAGGAGTCGTCAAGGAGGCGGTGGATTCGCACGAGCTCGCACTCACCATCAAGGACAGCCTCTCGCAGTTGGCGCACGAAAAGGGCATCACGCTTACGGTGCAGGGCGGCCACACGAAGCTTCTTGCAAGCAGCTCCATGCTCTACAGTGCAATCTTCAACCTCGTTGACAACGCAATAAAATACTCGGACAACGGTGGCCACGTAAGCATCACCACGCTTGAGGACGAGGCCTTCTCATACATAAAGGTCGCCGACACAGGCATTGGAATCGCAGAGGAATACCAGGACAGAATCTTCGAGAGGTTCTTCCGCGTGGACAAATCGCGCAGCAAGGCCAACGGAGGCACCGGACTTGGACTTGCAATCGTAAAGCACGCCTGCATTGTCAACGACGGAGACATCCTCGTGGACTCAAAACCCGGGCAGGGCACCGTCTTCACCCTAAAGTTCCCACGCTACACGGAAGGCTGATTGCAAGCCTGATTACGATTTAGGCCGATGCTGTTGGGTCAAAAATGTCAAGGCCGATGTCCTTGTGGCCAGTTTTTTGGTGCCTTCTCATTCGATTTCAGCAAGGTACGCCCAGCTTTCCAAGAAGCTCCAAGGCCTCCTTCCAGCTTTCTACACGAGGAAAAGCCGACTCCTGGTTCTTGTTCTCCTTGCTTGTAAAGAGGATCGCCTTTGTTCCCACCTTTGAGACAGCATCGCAGTTGAACACAAGGTCATCGAACATTACGTCAACCTTCTCTTCTTTACAGGCCTGCCCCTTGTCCACCGTGCATATAAGCTTGTCGTACTCTATACCGCAGTTCGAAAGCTCAAGCCTTGAAGTATAGTAGCAGTCCTTGTACAGCATATTTGTGCGGCTTGTGATTATGACAATTCTGTTGCCGGCCTTCCTTAGCCTTGCGACAGCCTGGGCCGCACCTTCCTTTGCAGGGGTGTCTGGAACGTAGTCGTCGAAGAACCTATGGGCGAAATCCAAGGAGTCCATGCCCCACTCCTTTGGAGTGTTCTCATACGAGATGTCGTTCTCTATAAGATACTCCAAAGGCTGGCCTGTAAGCTTTGCCACAAGAGGCTGGAAGTACTCAAAGGTATCTACAAGGGTGTCGTCTATGTCTATGCCAATCGTGAAAGTCTTAGGTTCCTTGAATGTCTTGGACATCGTGGAGGACTGATTTGAAAAAGGTCCAGCATTTCCCATTGGCGTTACTCCTTTCCAAGGTATTCGCAGGACTTTCTGTAGTCATGGAACACCCTTTCCCTGTCCATTGTGAGGTACTGTCCATTTTCATAGAGGATCCTTCCATCCACCATGGTCATGCAGACATCGCTTCCCTGTGCCGAATATGTTACAAGCGCAAGCGTATCGTAGTCTGGAACAAGATGAGGAGCATCAAGGTTGAGTGCTATGATATCGGCCTTCTTTCCTTTTTCAAGAGCCCCGGTGTCAGGACGGCCTTGGAGAATGCTGCCGTTGACCGTAGCCATTTTGATTGTAGTCTCAGGCTTCATTATGGTTGGGTCTCCTGTATAACCATTGTGGACGATTGAAGCAAGATGCAGTTCCTCGAACATGTTCAGGTTGTTGTTGCTGGCACTACCATCAGTCCCCAACGCCAGGTTCAAGCCCTTCTCCACCATGCGGGGAATAGGTGCAAAACCGCTTCCAAGCTTCATGTTGCTCGATGGATTGTGGACAACGCTCACACCCTTCTCCTTCATAAGGTCCATGTCGTCCTCAGTGACCCACACACAGTGTGCGGCATAGCATGGAACGTTGAAGAACCCCATGTCATAGAACCACTTAGCAGGTGTCTTTCCACGCCTTTGGATGCACTCTTCCTGTTCTTTTTTGGTTTCAGCGAGGTGTATGTGAAGCCTTCCTCCAAGTTCTGGCAGCTCCTCTGCAAAACCTTGGGCTATGTTGTCTGCAATGGTGTATTCCGCATGTATGCTCCAATCAACATGAAGGCGGTCGTTGTATAGACCATTGCACCGTTCTCGGAAATCTATAGCCTCATTTCGTTTGAAAAATGATTTGTAGTCCTCGTTTTCACCCATAAGAACACGTGTAAGATTGGCTTTTATACCGCTTTCGCCAATGCAATGACATATATCTTGGGGGAAGAGATACATGTCGCAGAAACTCGTTGTACCGCATGCAAGCATCTCAAGGATGGCCATCTCCATGCCTGCAAGACAGTCCTGAGGTCTAAGCCTGTCCTCTATGGGCCACATTTTGTGAAGCCAGTCCATGAGTGGAAGATCGCTTCCAATGCCTCTAAGAAGATTCATTGCCGTATGACCATGGCAGTTGTTCAAGCCCGGCATGAGAAGCTTGCCGTACATGTCCTTCTCTTGATCGTAAGTTTTTTGAGGCTTTTCTGTTCCAATGTAGTCTATGGTGTCACCATCCACTCCAAGGAAGGCGTTTTCAAGGACGTTGAGCCGTCCGTCTTTGGTTTCCATTATCTTTGCATTCTTGAAAAGAATGGACATATCATTCCCCCTTTGCTTCAATGAAAGAAGTCACAACAGCTTCAAGGTAACTGCTGAAGGACGCCGATGCCTTTGCAGCTACAACGTCCACCTCGTCCACTTCATCGACTTCCTCTATATCACAGTTTGCTTCCTTGGCTGGGTTGTCGTATTCGTCTACACCTGTCGCCATATTCGTAACAAGCGCAAGCCCAAACAGCTTCATGCCGCAATGCGCAGCGGTAAGAGCCTCAGTGACAGTGGACATCCCAACGATGTCAGCACCCAGTATTTGAGCCGCCCTTATCTCACTTGCAGTCTCGAACTGAGGGCCGGAAAAGAACATATAGATACCTTCGTGAACCCTTAGTCCCGCCTTTGATGCAAGCTCCAAAGCCTTGACCCTCAAACTTTTGGTGTATATGTCCTTGACACTAAAGAACCTAGGTCCAAGTTCAGGCACATTGGGCCCCCTCATGGGACTTCCTCCGTAGAGCTTTATGTGGTCCTTTATGACAACGGCGTCTCCGGGCTTCATTCGTGGATTGCACGAACCTGCGGCATTGGTAAGGACAAGCGTCTTCACACCCAAAACATGAAGCACATGGACTGGAATGTTGAGCTCCTCCATGGAATAGCCTTCATAGAAATGCATACGTCCGTTCATGCAAATGATGTCGTTGCCTTTCGCACTGCCTATGCTTCCAACTACAAGCTCCCCCTTGTGGGAAGGATTGGTAGCCGTTGGAAAACCAGGAATGTCCCCATATGGAATGGATATCCTGTTTTTCAAGCGCTCTGCAAAAGGAGCGCAGCCAGTGCCAAGGACGACAGCCAAGGTAGGGACGTTTCTACCATCCTTGAGCAAACGTTCCTTTATGTAGCCAGCGGCCTTTCTGTAGAATTCGTATGTGTAGCCTTCGACCATGGAGACTTCCTCTGCACCAAATATTCAATCGTCAATTCATTGGAATCACGTATGGCTTACCCACACACTTTGCCATGTGATATATCTTTGCAGCGTCCTCAACGTAAGAAGCCCTTACGTATGCAAGCTCAAGATTTGGAGCCACAGCTACAGTTCCGTGATTGGCCAACAAACAACCACCTCTATTGCCAATATCCCTTGCAGTGTTGATTCCAAGCTGTTGAGAACCGGTTGGAGCGTATTCCGCAAGAGGAATATCCCCTCCCAACCAGGGCTGCATTTCAATGAGGATCAAGGGAATCGTCTCCCTGTTCACGGCAAAGGCCGTGGCATAGGGAGAATGAGTATGGACGATTGCGCCAACATCGGGCTTGGCCTTGTAGAGCTCGGCATGGAGCCGCCATTCAGACGAAGGCCTGCCGTCCCTAGGACAACCAAGGATTTCGCCATCGACCGTCATGATGACAATGCGGTCAGTCGTCATTGTAAGGTAGCTTTCGCTGCTTGGTGTTATTGCAAAAGCGTCGCTGCGGCCAGGCAATCGTATGCTTATGTTGCCGCTTGTGGCGGACACCAGCCTATCGTTGTACATGAGACGGGAGTATTCGACGATCTTCTCCCTAATCTCCTTGTATGCACCTATATATCCGTTGTTCGAGTGTTCCATGTCAGCCAGTATAGCATATAATGGACACAAGAGGTTAGTTAGGAGAATTTAGTTCATGTACGAGGCACGAGAGGACAAGGACCTGGCGTTCATGCTCCAATATGAAAACATCGCATGGTATGAGGACGGACAGGTACGCATTCTTGACCGCAGAGTCTACCCTGCAAAGACACATTTCGTAGTCTGCAACTCCCACGTCGAAGTCATGCAGGAGATAAGGGATATGGTCACTCAGAGCGCAGGACCATACACCGCAGCACCAATGGGGATGGCGCTTGCCGCTTGGGAATGCAGGAACATGGGGATCAAACAGCAGACAGCCTACTTGGAAGAAGCCTCAAACTGCATCTCCAATGCACGCCCCACGACAAGAAAACGCATGGCCCAACTCACACGAAGCTGCGTTGAGGTTGCAACGAAAGCCATAGCGGAAGGTTCGCGCGCAGACCTCGCCATACGGGATTTCACTGTCCGAGCAAACAACATGAGGTACTCAAAGATAGCCGCAGCCGCCAAATACCTTGTGGATATGTTCCCAAAGAACGGAACAGTCATGACACAATGCTTTGCAGAGACGATCGTTGGAATGATGCTCCGCGAATGCAAAAGACGCGGCAACGACATACGACTGTTCTGCCCAGAGACCCGACCTTACTTCCAAGGCGCCAGACTCACCGCCACAGTCTGCCACGAAATGGGTTTCGACACCACTGTGATAACGGACAACATGCCGGCCTTCGTGATGGAACACGAAAAAGTGGACGTCTTCACCTGCGCCGCCGACGCCATCACCATGGACGGCTACGTATTCAACAAAGTAGGCACCAGCCAGATTGCAATATGCGCCAAGCACTTTGGCATCCCCGTATTCGTCTCAGGCACACCCGATGCAGGCCATCCCACGCACGACACGGTCACAATAGAAATGCGCGACCCACGCTTCTCCCTGGAAGCAATGGGAATCCGCACGGTCCTCAAGACCGATATCGCAGAGACCCCAATCAAAGGCTACTATCCCGCATTCGACATGACTCCTCCGCACCTGATATCAGGCATCGTCACAGAAAAAGGAATCCTGTCCCCATATGACCTCTCCTCATACTTCGCACTAGGCGGAAGCGGCGAATACTCATACAAAGACAGGATTTAATCCTTGTTTGGACATGCCATTTATCTCAACGTTCAGGTTTCATTCTTTTAGCAGTATTTTCCATTTACTGCGAATTTGATGAAACGAAAACGCAAACACCGACTCCAAATTCAAGGCGGGAACGAAAGATAGTACTGCCGATACTGTCTGCGTGCACCAACACCCAATACGGAGTCAATGACAAAAATCTAGCAGTTGCCGTGCTTTTTGTGATGGTTCTTAGCGTTCAATTTCGCCTTCGCCTCACGCTCAAGCTCCTGCTCTCTTTCTCTTTCCTTCTTGTTCATCTTGTGCTGAATAGGCTCACTGGTCTGTGCAGCATGTGTAGTTTCTTCTTCATGATGCTTAGACATATCGTCCTCCTAAATGGAGCTCTTAAAGCTCCTTTTCAAAGCACCACTAATATAACTATGACCATGCAAAAAGTAAAATGAAAACGTTTTTCAAGATCAAAGTAATTCAGTCACGTTGATTGCAACCTGCAGTTCAGCTCATAGAGTGCTGTGCGGTTCGAATCCCACATGAGCTTTTGCTTTGCTTCATCATAAGACATCCAAGCATATTCACAATGTTCAGAAGAAAGCTTTATCTTTTGGTTGCATTCAAAACCAAAGGAGTATTCGGGAATCACATACGTATCATTGCTCCAATGCAGACGGCATTCGGGAGATATGACGGCAGCGGGGATATACGACATGCTTTTCAATTCCACCCATCTATCTGAAAGGGCTCCGCTTTCTTCAAAACTTTCCCTTTTGGCAGCTGCCAATGGCGTCTCATCATTCTCTCCACCTCCAGCAACGAACTGCCATTGGCCAAGATCTGCACGATGAAATACGCAGTAGTAAAAAGAACCATCGATTGTCCGATATGGTATTGAAAGTATCTGGAAAGGTGCTCGCATGGAAACCATTCTAAACAGAAAGCAACATGAGAAACAACCTGAGAATTCAACCATTTGAACCTTTTTGACCTTTGAAACCTTTTTAACCATTGAGACCGTTAGAACAAATCCGCAACAGATTTTTTAAAAAGTTTGAAAAAGTGCGAATGGAAACTGCTTGTTTTTTTGATTAAGAATAGTAGGAGGAAAAAAATGGTTAGTTTCGATGAAATACTGGACCCTTCTACTATGGATGAGAGAATTCCATGGCATAGAAAAGTGGATAAAAACGGAAGGTTCTATCATGCAACGCAACGGGCCGCGAACAAAGAGTTCATATTCGATAAAGAGCTTGGACAATACAGGCACAACACTCTATGCAGGATATGTACTCGTTTGAATGTCAAAATTCTGTTCTCGGTGGTGATGAGCAACCACACACATGATGTACTGATCGCCAAAAAGTGGAAGGATATTGCCCAGGCATTGAGACTTGTGAATACATCGGTAAGTCGCAAACTTAAAAGGAAATATCCCAACAAGTACAGGAATGGTAGAAAAGTTTTCGAGTCCCGTCCGCATTATAGGGTCATAAAGAACATCGTAGACCTAACAACTGTTGGGAAGTATGACTACGACAATGTCAAAAACGTACAGGACAAAGGAGAGTTCGTTCCATACAGCTGTTTTTGGATGTTCGAAAAGGGACTGGCCACGAAGCCTTATGACAAGAACATTTATCCTCGTCTGTTTGGAATCACAGAGAAGGAGCTGTGTGAATTCTACAAGGTCAATGACAGCAAAGCGGTGTACAAAGCTGCAAAGGAAATGTTCAAGACCTGGACGAAGAAGGACAACGATAATCTTTTCAAAGCGGATCCTTCGATACCATGGCACGACGAAAAATAATATACGGATTGTGAGCTTTTTGTAGCGATGATGAGCATGGTTGGTTTCGTGAGTGTGGTGGGCGTGGTGGGTTTGGTGGGTTCGTAAGCTTGGTGGTTGTGGTAAAAACAGCAAAACACAATAACATCGGTCTGGAAAATGATGTGCAGAGAAAGGTCCAGGACTACCATTCCAAAGAGGAATGCCTTATCATGCAGACAAATGCAGGCAAATGGAGGCGAATGATGACAAGCGCGGTGATCAAGTGGGTTTTGGTGGGTTCGTTCGTGCTACAGAAGGCATATGACATGTTGGTGCGGTATCTGGATGACTCGCAGAAGGACAAGAAGCTTCCGGACAATGTGCGGGATGTATACAGCGATGAGGAGTATGCCAAGTTCCGTGCGTACAAGAAGGACTGCAGCAAGACTTCCCTTGCAAGGGCCATACTCACGACACTCATGTTGCTTGCGTTCCTAGTGTTCGATGTCTATGCAAAGGTGTTCGCATGGGCTGGCACGATTGCTCCAAACAATATGTATGTACAGTATCTGCTTGCTGTTGTTGTATTTGCACTTGTAGGACTGCCAATAGACATCCCGTTCGACTACTACGAGACGTTCGTCATAGAAGAACGCTATGGCATGAACAAGACAACGAAGAAGACGTTCTGGGCCGATGTCGTCAAATCCACAATCGTGAATGCAGTTCTCAACTTTGGACTGCTTGCCATGATTGCGTTCCTGTTCAGCCATTATGGGAATGCGGCAATACTATGGGCAAGCATTGCGGCGATTGCATTCGTACTCATATTCAACATGCTTTCCGTCCCGTTCATGCGGATATTCAACAAATTCACACCTCTTGGAGAGGGAGAGCTTAGAGACAAACTCCAAGCATTGTGCGATTCATATGGCGTCAAGGTGAAGAAGATCGTGGTGAGGGATGCAAGCCGCAGGACGACAAAGGCCAATGCGTTCTGCACAGGCTTGAAGAGAAAGACCATATCCTTGGACGACAACCTTGTGAACAACTTCACTACCGATGAAATTGTGGCGGTCTTTGCACACGAATTCGCACATGCACGCTTCAGACATATTCTCAAATCGTTGCCTTTCGCACTTGCAACCGTAGTACTCATGATAGCCGGCATTGGCATTGTCCTCAACTTCCCTGCTCTCTTCGCTGCGTTTGGGTTCATAGAGGTCAACTACTACTTTGCAAGCTATGTGCTTGCCCTCATGATATGGCCTCTGTCGCTTGGCCTTGGAACCATATCCAACTACCTTTCCCGCAAGCACGAATACGAGGCCGATGCCTTTGCCGCCCGCCAAGGATACGGAGACGCCTTAATCTCTGCGTTGAAGAAGCTCACGAAGGAGTCTTTGTCTCAGGTGAACCCTCATCCATGGATTGTGATGACAGAATACTCGCACCCAACCCTCTCGCAAAGAATCGCAGCGGTGAGGAGGATTGAGGAAGAAAGCTTAAAAAAATGAAACGCAAGACATTGGAATTGATACTTCTTTTATTCACAGCAATTGCAGCAACCACTTTGGTTGGATGCGCAAAGCCAGAGCTGACGATAGTCCATGTCAGCGATATGCACTACTTTTCTCCATCGTTGATTGAAAACGAGAACTTTATGTGGAAGGTTGCAATGGAGAGCGATGGCAAGGACACTGTGCAGTCTGCGCTCATTGCGCAGGCCTTTGTAGACGACATGATCAAGCTCAAGCCGGACGCCGTTGTAGTGACCGGAGACCTTACTCTGAACGGAGAAGAAGCAAGCCATGAAGAACTGAGGGATCTGCTGGGAAAGCTCAAGGATATCGGTATAGAGGTGTATGTGATGACGGGCAACCATGACGTGAACATGACGGCGTACCGATACACAAACGATGGCGTGGAGGAGGTCCCGTCGTTTGGAAGCCAGCGGTTCGAGGACCATTGGTGGGATTTTGGCTATGGGGAGGCACTCTCGCAGGACAGGTGGTCCAATTCGTACATTGCAGAGCTCAACGAAAAGACGTGGCTTTTATCGGTTGACAGCAACACGGGAAGCAAGGGAACGATACGGAAGTCCACCTTGGACTGGATAGACGAGAATTTGGCAAAGGCCAATCAGGAAGGAATCAGGGTGATTTCAGCCACGCACCAGAATCTTTTCGTGCACAATGAGAATTTCGTTTGGGGATACCAACTCAACAATGCAGCGGCGCTCATAGAACTATATGAGAAGTATGGCGTTGAGGTTAATCTTTCAGGGCATTTGCATGTCCAGACCATAGTTGAAAGCAACGGTATTGCAGACATTGCGGTGTCCGCCCTTGTGGATACGCCGTTGCAGTATGGGATTCTGACGGTTTCAGGGGACAAGCTCTCGTATAGGACAAGAGAGCTTTCCAATGCGGCATTGAGGTCCAAAGCAAAGGAAGTCTTTGACGAATGTACGAGGAACAAGGTCAAGAATGAGCTTTTGAACGTTTCAGACCCAGTAGTGGCCCAAAAGATGATGGACATAGCAGTTCAGTTCAACAGGGAGTATTTCCTTGGCAGGTTCTCAAAGGTGGACGAGGAGGCATTGGCCCTTTGGAAGGAAAGTGACGGTTTCTTCGCAAAGTATTTGGTTTCGATCTACGAGGGAGCGGAGACAAGGAAAGACAACAGAAAATGGAAGAATTGAAAGCGTACCTACACTAGGACAACGCATTCTTCTTCATATTTTTCAAAGATCTTATCTGCCGTCAATAACTTGAACCCCGATGCTTTTGCTTGACTCAAAAGAATCCTGTCAAAAGGATCTCTATGGACATCTTTCAACGTTGAAATGAAAAAGACATCACTTGCAGTCACGTTTAGAACCTTGTAGCCTGACATAATGCAGAAACCAAACAATGTTCTTGGATTCGCAATGATACTTGGATGAAGCATATGTTTGATTTGGAACTCCCAAAGAGACGCAACGCTGCAGAACACTTCATTTCCAGGGTCCGAAAGTAGCCTGCGGGCAGCCTTTGGAAGCTTTGGGTTGTTATCCAAAGCCCAAAGAAGTATATGGGAATCCACGAGAAGTCTCATGCCTATACTCCGAACTGCTTCAGAACTTCTTCATTGCAGAAGTCGATGTCATCTGTATTTCCAAGAAAACCCCTTGCCAAACCAATGCGAAGATTCCCTCCCGATTCAACTAAGTTCTTCAAAAAACGGTTCACCAAAGCTTCAAGATCTTTTCCAGTTTCCTCACAGAGTACATAGGCTTCCATTGCGAGCTTTCCATCTACATAGATGGGGCGTGAATTATATGCGGGCATACTCGCTGAAACACAATCACAAGAACAACCCCCGGTTTTTTCTCCTTCCTTTTTTGTTCTCGCATCAAAAGGCTTTCGTGCGTTCTCTGGGATAAGCCAGGTTTTTCCCGCCAAAACGGCTCCTTCGACCCTTCCCTCAGAACAAAGGAGAGAGACACGGCGCTGAGAGACACCCCACTTGCAAGCTATTTCCGCTGTTGTAAGATACTGCATATCAATATGATATTCCCATACAAGAATAAAATCAAGTTTTTATTCCTTTATAAGAATAAAGCATCTATTTAAAACACTTGATTTTATATATTCGAACAGATATCCTTTCCCAGGAAGGAAACACCAATGGAGACCGATTTCATAGAAATAACGAACGAGAATATAGACCACGAACACCTTTGCTGTATAATCCGTTCAAAGGCAGCACACCCTGGAGTTGAGGCAAAACGTCAATGGCTCAAAGACAGATTGGATGAAGGACATGTCTTTCGCAAGCTGAACTCGAAGGACTGCGTGTTCATAGAGTACGCCCCTCTTGAAAAGGCATGGGTTCCAATCACAGGCGAGAACTATATGTACATCTACTGCCTTTGGGTCCAAGGAGCGCCAAAGGGGCATGGATATGGGCGAGAGCTTATGCAGCATTGCATAGACGATGCAAGACGCCAAGGCAGATCTGGAGTATATATGATTGGGGCGGACAAGCAGAAATCATGGCTCAGTGACCAGAACTTTGCAAAGAAATTTGGATTCGTCCCTGTTGATAGGACATTGAACGGATACGAACTCCTTGCCTTGTCGTTCGATGGAACGCTTCCAGAATTCACTGAGGGCGCTCGTGTATGTAAGACGGACACCACTGGTCTTGTCGTCTACTATGACCATCAATGTCCATTTACATTTCAAAGGGTCGAAACGTTGAAGGCATACTGCAAAAAACACGAAATACAGGCATCGTTCATACTTGTTGATTCTCTAGAAAAGGCAAAGGCCATACCATGTGTCTTCAACAACTGGGCCGTTTTCTACAATGGAAACTTCATAACAGTGAACCAAATCGATGGCACAATGTTGGAGAAGATCATTGCAAGGGCATAGGAATAGACCATAACCATGGCTTTTTCCCGCTGTGGTCCATATTTGTAGACCACAGCGCGCAATTTCCATGATTTTGGTCTACCACAGCTCACTGCTACTCTGGTTTATACTCCAATATGTCTCCAGGTTGACAGTCAAGAGCCTTGCAAATTGCATCCAAAGTGGAGAACCTCACTGCACTTATCTTGCCGGTCTTTATCTTTGAAAGGTTGACGTTGGAAACACCAACCTTCTCCGCCAGTTCGTTTAGAGAGACCTTTCTGTCCGCCATCACCCTATCAAGTCTAAGGATTATTGCCATAAAACGTCTCCTTCCTTACAGAGTCTCTCCATCCTTCATGCCAAATAGTATGCATCCAAGCCACAAGGCTGTTTGGGAAGGGAAACGAAAAGGGATGCGAAAATGATTGCGAATCCAATATGCCGTCATGAGTTGCGTCCGATCCGTAGGCGATCCGTAGCGATGGTTGCAATGGTCGCAAGGGTTCCAATGGTTCAGACGGTTGAATCTGTGGCGCATCTGTAGGGGTTGTGGCGTTTGTGGCATCTGTAGAGTCTGTGGCGGTTGTAGCAGCTGTCGCAGGTGTTGCATCCGTGGCGGTTGTGGCACCTGTCGCATGTGTAGGAAGTGTTGCAGGTGTAGAGATTGTTACGCTTGTTTCCAGGGCTGTTGGGGCTTACAGTACCGTCCCTTTTTCCAATCCCCGACTTTTCCATGAAGAGCCTGTTTTAATAATAACTGCACCAAGGCGCACTAGGACGCATCAAACCAGAGACAAGGCATCCCCAAAAGCAAAAGCTCAAAAACACAAAACAACAGGGCCGCTTTCGCAGCCCCTTGGAAGACCAAAAACGCAAAATCCTCACTTCTTGTAGTGTACATGCAAAAGCTCGTGCTCTCGACCCTTGAGGAGCCTAGCGTACAGAGCCTTAACGGAGTCATTGGACTCCGAATGGCGAATACTGAGCATTCTATCAGCATCATAGAGACCCTTGCCACGGGTCTTGCGGACTTCGGCATGGACGAAAGGCTGACCGCCTCCAGCTACACAGCCACCAGGACAAGCCATGATTTCAATGATATCGAACTTCTCGCCGTTCTTAAGCATACCCAAAAGCTTCTCGGCATTGGCAAGTCCGCTTGCAACTCCAATACGAAGCCCTACACCGTCTTCCGTCGTTAGTTCAAAGATCTTGAGCCCCTCGTTGCCTCTCTCCCCAACATTCGAGAGCTTCATGAGAGCAGAACGGGACTTGTCCTTCACCACGTTCCTGAGAACGGCTTCCGTTACACCTCCTGTAACACCAAAGATGACGGCGGCACCGGATGCATTGTCGTAAGGATGGTCAACTGGCTCAGGATCTATCTCGTTGAGCAATATGCCGGCTTCCTTGAGCATGTGGGTAAGTTCGTCTGTGGTTATGACAGCATCCACATTGCGGGAACCGTCCTTGCCAAGGAACTCCTCGCGCTGGGCTTCGAACTTCTTGGCGGTACAGGGCATGACTGCGACATGGAAGAGTTTCTTGCCACGTTCCTGACGCTCCTCCTTGATTACGGATGCGAACATCTCCATTGGAGAGCGGCATGTGGAGACGTTCTCCATGAGCTCTGGATGCTTCTTCTCACAGTACTGGATCCATGCAGGACAGCAAGAGGTTATGATTGGAAGCCTCTTCCCCTCCTTGAGTCTTTCAAGGAACTCCTTGGACTCCTCAAGAACGGTTATGTCAGCACCAAACGAAGTATCGAAGACCTCATCGAAGCCCATCTTCCTCAAGGCGGCGAAGATAAGACCTGAAACATCTTTGCCCTCTGGAATGCCAACCATGTTGCCAAGGGCGACTCTGACGGCAGGTGCAACCTGGACGACCGTCTTCACGGATGGATTGGAGATTGCATCCCATACCTTCTGGATTTCACTGCGGGCGGTGATTGCTCCTGTTGGACATGCAACTGCGCACTGGCCGCAGCCTACGCACATGGTCTCAGAAAGAGGCTTCCCAAAGGCTGTGGAGATGAGCATCTTGGAACCGCGGAAGGCAAAGTCTATTGCACCAACGTTCTGCACTTCGTGGCAGGTCCTTACGCAGTCGCCGCAAAGGATGCATTTGCCGGAATCGAAGACTATTGAAGCAGATGAATTGGTGACCTTGTTGTCATCGGCCCTGTTTGGGAAACGGACACCCTCTATGTTGAAGCGAACCGCAAGGTCCTGGAGTTTGCAGGACTTGTTGTTGGCGCATGTCGTGCAGTCGCGGCAGTGGTTGGCAAGAAGAAGTTCAAGGATGTTCTTTCTGTACTTCCTAAGGCGTGCTGTGTTTGTCTTTATGCTCATACCATCCCTTGGAGGCGTAGAACATGCAGTGTAGAGGTTTCCCCTCTCGTCCTCGACCATGCACATGCGACAGGCTCCGTAGATGGAGAGATCCGTATGGTAGCAGAACGTGGGCAGCTTGACACCTGTCTTCCTTATGACCTGAAGCATGTTCTTCTCGCCGTTGATGGCTACAGGTATTCCATCTACATACATGTACTCAGTGTTCTTCATACTCAGACCTCCTTTATTGCATTGAACTTGCAGGTCGCTATACAGGAACCGCAGCGTATGCATTTGGTCAAGTCTATGGAGAAAGGTTCCTTTATCTTGCCGCTTATGGCTCCAACAGGACATTTTCTTGAACAGGCAGAGCAGCCTTTGCATGCCAAAGGATCAATGTAGATCCTCTTGAGCTTCTGGCACTGGCCTGCTGGGCACTTCTTCTGGTAGACATGTGCCTCGTACTCGTCCCTGAAGTTCTTTATGGTACTCACGACAGGGTTTGGAGCGGACTTTCCAAGACCGCACAATGCGGTGTTGGATATCGTATCGCTGAGCTCTTCAAGAAGCTCTATGTCCCCTTCGTTGCCATTGCCCTCGACTATGCGCTCAAGGATTTCAAGCATCCTCTTGGTACCTTCGCGGCATGGAACGCATTTTCCGCAGGACTCGTTCTGGGTGAAGTGCATGAAGAACCTTGCGACCTCCACCATGCAGGTATGGCTGTCCATTACGACAAGTCCACCGGATCCAATCATGGCTCCAATCTTCTTGAGAGTATCGAAGTCAAGTGGAAGGTCCAAATGGTCCTTGGTAAGGCATGCACCTGACGGACCGCCGATCTGAACGGCCTTGAACTCTCCGTCACCCCGCATTCCACCGCCAATGTCGAAGATTATCTTCCTAAGCGTAGTACCCATAGGGACTTCTATGAGTCCTGTGTTGGTGATGTTTCCAGTAAGTGCGAACGCCTTGGTTCCAGGGCTTGTGGGGGTTCCAATGGAAAGATACCACTTTGCGCCCTTGCTTATGATCTGCGAAACGGTTGCAAACGTCTCAACGTTGTTGAGTACCGTTGGACTGTCAAAGAGGCCATGCTCTGTGGTTCTTGGAGGCTTGACCCTTGGGAAGCCTCTCTTTCCCTCTATGGAAGCCGTAAGTGCAGAGCCTTCACCGCATACGAACGCACCGGCGCCCTTTGCTATGTGGATTCTAAATGAGAAGCCCGATCCCATTATGTCATCGCCAAGAAGACCAAGCTCCTCGGCCTGGGCTATGGCGTTCATAAGTCTTCTTACAGCCAATGGATACTCAGCCCTCACGTAGATGTAGCCTTCCTGAGCGCCAACAGCGACACCGGCAATCATCATCCCTTCAAGCATCCTATGCGGGTCGCCTTCCATGATGGACCTATCCATGAACGCACCTGGGTCGCCTTCGTCGCCGTTGCACACGATGTACTTGCGTTCACCCTTGGCACGACGCACCTGCTCCCATTTCTTGCCGGTTGGAAATCCTCCACCTCCGCGGCCACGGAGCATTGACAGGGAAATTTCAGACACAATGTCATCGGGCTGCATGTCAAAGAGGGCCTTCTCAAACGCCTCGTAGCCGCCAATTGCAATGTATTCGTTTATGCTGTCTGCATCTATCTTGCCGCAATGTTCAAGGACGACACGGGTCTGCTGCTTGTAGAACGGAATCTCCTCCTGTTTGCGATAGATCTCATCGCCAATCCTGTAGGCCAAACGATCCACGTATTCGCCTTTTTTGATCGTCTTCTCGACTATCTCATTGCAATCATCGACTTTGACCTTGGTGTACAACCAACCCTGAGGCTCAATTCTTACAAGGGGGCCCATCTCGCAAAAACCATGGCAACCGCTCTTTTTAAGACCGATGCTGTTGTCGTGAGGCTCTTTTTCAAGGGACACTTCCACATTCAGGCCATTGTTCTCCATTTGGGCCTTTAGGTTCTCGTATATCTTGAGGGAACCGCCGGCGACACATCCGGTACCACCGCAAACGATGATTTTGCTCGTCTGGGATGTATATGCCTTCGTCATAGCCTCCCTTAGATTCTGAAGATCCTTTCTGCTTTTTATAGCCTTTGTCTTTATGGCAGCGCTCATCTTGCATCCTCCTTCACCTTGAGGCTGTAGATGACCTCCATGGCCTTGTCTGGTGTCATTGCAGGGTGGACCTCGTCGTTGACCGTCATGACAGGTGCAAGACCGCAGGCCCCAAGACATGACACTGTCTCAATCGTGAAAAGCTGGTCGTCAGTGGTCTTCTTCTGTGCAGTGACGCCAAGCTCAGACCTGACCCTTTCGAGAATTGGAACGGAGCCTCTTACATGACAGGCGGTGCCGTCGCAGAACTTGATTACGTACTTTCCCTTCTTCTCAAGGGAGAAGTTCTCATAGAAGGTAGCCACGCTGTAGATGCGCGCTTCGCTCATATCAAGCTTTGCAGCTAGATAAGGGAAGACCTCCTCCGGCAGGTAGTGGTAGTGTTCCTGTATCGTCTGCAGTATTGCAATGATGGAGGACTGCTTTGCGCCGCATTTGGCCAGAGCCTCGTCCACAATCGAATAGTCGAATGCCTCAGGCATGTAGGTCTCCTTGTTTTTAGTAAATGTTAGAGTATCGGCTCATATTACAATGAAAGAAACGTCAAGAAAAAGCACATTGAGGAAAAATATAATGTTTTGTTATAAGGTATACAGGATTCATCTAACCTCTATGCAGGCTCAAAACGAACTTGAAATTCAAGAAAAACTGCGAAAAACTGAAGCAACACTTTAGTTTTTCAATGAAATTCTGAAGTAGCACTTTAGTTTTTCGCGGTTTTCTCCGTCACTGATTTGTAGACTCTTTCCAAAGTCTCGTCTCGCTTGGCCTTCTTGAGCTCACACTCCCAAACGACTATTACATGCCAGCCCTTGGCTTCAAGCTCCTGCCTGTCACGTATGTCCCTAGCCTTGTTGAGCTCTATCTTAGCAGACCAGAACTCGCAGTTGCTTTTTGGAAGGACGTAGTACTTGCACCCTTCGTGTCCATGCCAGAAACAGCCGTTCACGAACACAACGGCCTTGTACTTTGGAAAAACTATATCAGGATGGCCGGGCAGGCGCTTGTCGTTCTTGCGGTAGCGCAACCCAAGCCCAAACAAATACTTGCGAACAAGAATCTCCGGCTTCGTATCCTTGCCGCGTATGCGAGACATAGTGTAGTGGCGCTGCTCCTTGGTCTGGTTGTCCATGACTGCTCCTCAAAGTCATTCTAATAAAAAACCGCCATGATGAGAAACCTCACCATGGTGGAAAGTCCAAACAAAAGCATAACCAAAGGAGAAACTTCCAAAACTCTTCAAAGAATCAACCAATCAACGATCTTCTCAGTTCAAAAAGCCCATGGGCCACGGTCTCGAAAGGATGTCCGTTGACACTGGATACAAGCTCCTTTGCGTAACAATCAATCCTGGAAGCCCCTACATGTGCACCAACCACCATTCCAGCTATTGCAGCGACCGTGTCAGTGTCACCACCCATATTGGCAGCCAAACGACAGGCCCTCATTAAATCACCTCCGCAACGATATGCTATTGCAATCGCCGTTGGAGCAGCCTGAATCATTGGAAGGCCACTGCCTATGAGTTCATATTGCCTTTTCATGAATTCAATGTCATCCTTGATAGAACCTGAAAGGTTCAGACTGTATTTTATCCTCTCTGAAACCAAAGGAGCTGGAATCTCCCTTCCAAGATGAGAGCCGTACTCTGCAGCCTCAAGCACGACCTGGACCATATCCTCCAGACAACCACCTTCTATGCCGTGTGCAACCGCTGCAGCGATTGCACATGCACCGGAAAGGGCCGTAGAGGTATTGTGTGTGGCCATACAGACATTCTGGACCTTCCTACATAATGTCTCTGTATCAGATGAACTCACAATCACACCGACAGGTGCCACGCGGGTTCCAGCCCCATTCGTCTCCCCCTGCCTGCCAGCCTCCTCCACTGGAACACCTGAATGGATTGCATCGAAGGCAAGCCTTGTGGAAGGGCCAACAATAGTCTTGCTTTTAGGATTGTCAATGGACCATTGCTCAATACTGTGGACTATATCCAATGGATTGATGCTGCCAGCTGTCCTGATCAAAGCCTCTGCAGAAATGAACGCTACAATGGTGTCATCGGTCGTTTCACCAGCTTTGAAGCCTCCACTTATTTCATTCTCCACAGGACTATCAACAAAAGAATCTATAACGCCAAACCTTTCACGAATATGGGAAGGCGTCCACATCTCGGAGGGCATACCAAAGGAATCACCAATGGCACAACCATACAGCATACCAAGGATTCTATCCTCCACAGCACCCATAGAACCACCCATACTCAAATAGCCCCCACATTGAAAACGTACCTGACAACGAAAAGTCCAGAAGTGAAGACAAGTCCAAAGAACATTACGACATAGTCCTTGGCCTCAGCATGTTTGTCTATCATGTCAGTCCACGACTTGTTGGCACCATATCCTCTGTTTGTCATTGAAATGGAAAGATTGTCAGCCATTAGGATGGAGTTCGTCACAAGCGGCACCATGATTGGGATGTAGGCTATGAGCTGGCGTATACCACCCTTGTCGTTTATACCTGCACCACGCGCCCTTTGAGCCTGAAAGATCATATCCTTTTTGTTCATCAATGTTGGAACGAAGCTGATTGCAGTCGCCACGACAATGGAAAGCTCATACGGAGCATGTACTCTATTGAGGAAACTCAAAAGGTCGTCTATTGGGGTCGTTATGGTGAACGTGCACGTAGCCAAAACCATGATGAAAATCCTAAGCGTGAACGTAAGGCCCTGATACAATCCTCCCAACGTCGCAGGCCATTTCCACAACACAAACAACACCTGCTTAGAAGACTCGTTCTTGAAGGCCGATGCCTGTGCGGTGAACATGCTCATTGCAACTATAAGGATTATGATGACCCTTAGGCCGCTCAAAGTGGCGAACATTCCTTTGAGATTGAGCTTTGCAGGAAGCACAAAAGCCAACAGAACGACCGCAAGCACAAGGTTTGGAAGCGGATGATTGAAGAGAAACACCGCCACTATGATGCAAAGGAAAAGAAAAAGCTTTGTAACTACATTCAGTCTATGGATATAAGACTCGTTCATCTTGAAGCCTCCCTTGAAGCCTCCAAAGAGGAAATCAAAGCACCGCCCAATTCCTGCGCCGTCAAAGCCATGCCCTGCAAGCCAAGCCGCTCGGACAGCTCTGGAATCTGAGGCCTTGCCACATATGCATCCTTAAGGGCCTTTTCCTGTTTGAATACATCACGGACAGAACCATCAGCCACAATTGAACCCTTGGCCATGACAATGACCCTGTTTGCGTGGGTTGCAACGACATCCATATCATGAGTGATCATTACAATCGTCGTACCATTTGCATGAAGCTCGTCTATTAGCTTCATCATATTCTGGATTCCGTCCCAATCCTGACCCGTAGTTGGTTCGTCCACAACTAGGATCTTTGGCTTAAGAACAAGAATGCTGGCGACGGCGACCCTCTGTCGCTCGCCCTTTCCAAGAGAGAACGGATGTTCATCCAGAACCTTCTCTATACCCAAAAGCCTTGCGATCTCATGGATTCTTTTGGACATCTCCTCCTCTGAAAGCTTCAAAGCTTTGAGACCGTATTCCATTTCCTTATAGACGCTCGTAGAGAAGATTTGGTTGTCAGGATTCTGGAACACATAGCCAATCTGCTCGGCAAGGGTATTTGGCTCTTCGTTCTTCGTATCCTTTCCGCAAACCAGAATTCGCCCTGACGTAGGCTTGAAAAGACTTTTGAAATGCTTGGCCAAGGTGGTCTTTCCTGCGCCATTCTGACCTATCAAAGCCACATAGTCGCCTTCGTAGATGTCAAACGAAATACCTTTGAGTGCCTCCTTTGACTTGTCGTACTGGTAGTGGACATCGCTGACTTCAATGAGCTTCTCACGTTTGCCCTTGGGAGCTTCCACAGGTGAGAATTCAAGCTTTCTTCCATCCAAAAGCCTGACGACAAGCGCATATGCATCGTCTACAGAAAGAGGAATCTTCTCCTTTGGAATGAATCCTTTCTTGTAGAGCTCCCAACCAACTTTGCTGACGGGAAGCGGCTTTATCCCATATTTCTCGACAAGGTCAAGTTCCCTGAAGAAATCATTTGGGCATCCCTGCCACACAACATGGGCATCGCTCAGAACGACTATGTTGTCAGCCTTTTCGCTTATCTCCTGACTGGAATGTTCAACGGCCACTACAGTCTTCTTCTGATCCCTTTGCAACGAAACCATTGTGGAGTAGATCTCTTCGCGGCCTATGGGGTCAAGCTCGGATGTAGGCTCGTCCAAAATGATGATCGACGGATCCATTGCAAGTATGCCGGCAATGGCAAGACGTTGCTTCTCGCCTCCGGAAAGCTGGCTTGTCTGCCTCTTTTCGTATCCATCAAGGCGAACCTTGTCCAATGCTCTCTTTATCCTTTCCTTTATCTCATCCCTTGGTACGAGATAATTCCTTGGACCAAAAGCAGTATCCTCATCGACGGTACGTCCAAAGATCTGGGTTTCAGGATCCTGTAGGACAAGACCAATCTCCCTTGCCATTGTCTGTACTCTGTATTTGCTGGAATCCTTGCCCCCCGCTATGATCGTACCCTTCACGGTACCCTCTACGAGTTGGGGGATGATTCCATTGGGGAGCATTGCAAGGGTCGTTTTTCCAGCACCTGTGCGTCCCATGATTACAGTGAATTTGCCTTCCTCAATGGAAAGGTTCACATCTTTCAGAACCTCTACATCACTGTTCTTATATGTAAAACTGAGGTCTTTGATTTCAATTGCGTTGTTCGCCATGACAATACCAAAAAAACAATGACAGGAAGACGAGGGCTTCTTACCCCCGTCTTCATGCAACCAATGACTAATACTACTTGTTTATGAGCTTTGTGTTACGAAGGGCGTAGTATGCAACAGCGGCAATGATTGCATTGACAAGCGATGCAACGAAAAGCGATGGGGTTGCACCAACATATAGACCCCATCCACCAAGAGGCAGGAGCCAGAAGCCAAGCACGAAGCTGTTGAGGACCGTTCCTACGATTGCAGCCAGCACGATTCCAATCTTTCCACACTTCACGGCTATGAAACGCACTATACATGCAACAATGGCCATTGAAACGGCTATGGCAAGATGAAGTGGAACAGTGAGCGAGAATCCTGCAACTGCAGCGGAAAGGATATGTCCAATCGCTATTACGATTGCTCCTTCAGGATATCCAAATGCGAAAGCGCAGAAGTATCCAGGAAACGAATCAAGGCCAATGGATCCAAGTGGACTTGGAATCTTGATGACTGCACCAACTGCACTCAATGCGATGAAGATAGCTATGATTGCAATCCTTCTTGCAGACCAGCTATTCTTCTTGAGATCACCCTCTGTCTTTTTGATTTCTTCAGACATGGCAAAATCCTCCCTTTTTTTCTACGGAGCAACTCCGTTGATAAACAAATACAAATTCAGAGAAATCAGAGAACAGCCTCCACTTGTTCCCTTGTTGGCGTACTTCTTGCGCCAAGCCCCTGGCATGTGATTGCAGAGCAGGCGGTTGCAAACTCCATTGCCTTTTCCAGCTCCATTTCGTTGAGCAGATAGGTATAGAGCATGGCACCCATGAACGAATCCCCCGCCCCGGTTGTATCCACAGCCTTCACATTGCGAGCTGCACACTCGTAGCATTTGTCGTTCTCATCGAACGCAACCGCACCCTTGCTTCCAAGCGTCACCAACAGGGTTCCCTTGAAGTACTTCCTTACATAGCCAAGACATTCATCAAGGTCCTCCGTACCGCAGATCTGGTAGAGTCCAGCCCTGCAAGGAGCAAAGAGATCAACGTACTTCAGACTTCCAAGGACGTCATCCTTGCTAGCTCCAAAACCGTTCATAGTATAAAGGTCAACCTGCATGTTGAATCCTGTCTTGAGACCGGCTTCCTTTGCAGCCTTGAGGCCTTCGAGTGCAGCACCATAAGGAAGGAGGTCCGTGTAATAGACCTTCGCCCTTGAAATGTAGGCCTTGTCTACGTCCTTTGGATCATAGGCAAGAAACGAATCGCCCATGTTCAGAAGAATGAACTTCTTTCCTTCGTTGTCCACAACGATATCGGTATGAAGGGAGATTCCCCCATCCTTCCTGAGCACGCATGAAGTATCCATGCCCTCTGACTTTAGACTCTTTATTATGTCATCACCAAGGGTGTCGCTTCCAAGAAGCCCCATGAAACCCGTAGAAGCACCAAGTCTTGCGGCCTGAACCATTACATTGGTTCCACTTCCACCTGGAAGATATGTGTTGTTCGTCACCACCGCGAACCCGTCCTCTCCAGGGAGCCTGTCTACGTTCATCATTACGTCCATTGCATATGTAGATACACTTACGATATCCATGCCAACCTCCTATCGTCTTCTCAATGTAACTATGTGTTTGTAGCGATCGCCTCGAATGAAGATGCGGCTCCATTCGACGGTTCTGCCGTTTCTGTCATACGAGTGCCGTTCTATGCTAAGCAGCGGATCGTTGCGGTTTATACCAAGGACTTCAGCCTGTTTGGAAGTGGCGGCGACGGCTGTCATGGAATCCTCCACAGTGGAAATTACCACGTTGCACTTATCCTCAAGGACCCCATACAAGGACATGAACGAATCGAAGACCGATATGTCTCCGTTTGGAATCATGGAAAGGGGAATGTAGGAGACGTTTGTTGTAATCGGCTCTCCATCTGCAGTTCTGACCCTGTATATCTCTACGTACTCTTCCCATGGCTTTATCTCAAGCGAAGATGTGACCTGATCGTCCCCTCTTCCAATCTTGACGTGTATGTCCTTCACATCAGGCTTTATGCCCTGTCTCTTCATAAGCTCGGTAAAGCTCATGAGCTCTGAGCCCTTGGAATTGAGCTTTGACGGGGCGACCTTGGTCCCAACCCCTCTTATGATTGTGAGAAACCCTTCCTCTACAAGCTCCGTCACAGCCTTGCGAACCGTTGTCCTGCTGACCTTGTAGAAATCTTCAAGTTCACTCTCGCATGGTATGTAGTCGCCGGGGCTGTACACACCATCCTTTATCTTCTTCTCTATGTCCTCTTTCACCTTCTTGTATAGTGAATCCATAAGGCTCTCCAAAATTCACAACATAGCTTCATAACATAATGACAGCATGACATCATTATGTCTGTTTCATTCAGAATACACCCATATTGCGATAATGCAAGTCTTTTTTGAAATGCGTGCGCAATCCGTGCGCCCCATGCGCCCCATCAGCCCCATGCGTCCCATTAGCCCCATCAACCCCATAAGGTCCATAAACCTCATAAAAACCCAATCGACAAAACCAAGGATAAGCATTAGCCTTATGACCATGAAGATAGTAGTCATAGACGGCCAGGGCGGAAGCATTGGAAGGGCCATAGTGGAAAAGCTTGTGGCAAAGGGCCTTGGGGACAGCCTGACGTGCATTGGAACGAATTCGACAGCCACCGCCAACATGCTCAAAGGCGGTGCAAGGCAGGGTGCCACGGGAGAGAATCCTGTGAAGGTCGCCTGTCGAGATGCAGACTATATCGTTGGACCAATTGGGATAGTCATGGCAGACTCCATGCTAGGCGAGATCACACCGGCGATGGCCAATTCAGTTGGAGCAAGCCAAGCCCACAAAATCCTCATCCCCGTCAACAAATGCGTGACGGTCGCCGGGGTCATGGACATGAGCCTCAACGAATACATTGACAAGGCCATAGCCAGCTTAACATAAAACTGATTGGCATAAAACCGCTTGACCTAAAAACATCTAACCTAGAGCCACTTGACCCAAGAAGGCAAAAGCCACAGAATCGAACATGAGTCATGAAGGCCCATAGCAGCTAGAAAACCTGCACTTAAGTTCCTTAAGACAGCCACGAAGGCATCATTTCCAAACCAGAAGGTTTCCCCTTTGGGAGGATGTTTTGGAAGATGCAATCCTCAAGATAGACGACTTATCCGTGTCATACGGGAAGAAACAGGTTCTCGATGGTTTCTCACTCCTCATGAAGAAAGGAGACAAGTTGGTCGTTGCAGGTCCAAACGGTTGCGGCAAAACGACCTTGCTCAAAAGTATACTTGGAATAATCAAACCAACAAGTGGAGGCATACACCTAGCGCAAAGCACACGTACAGCATACTGCAAACAGGGCTTCACGACAGCGGCCACAACGATATCGGTATACGAGGTGGTTGGGATGGGGCTGTACAAGCAAAAGGGAAAAGACAGGACTTGCGTAGAGCGTGCAATGATGGAAACTGGTGTGCAGCATCTTGCCAACAGGCCTTTCAATGGCCTTTCAGGTGGGGAGAAACAGCGCGTTTCGCTTGCAAGGTGTCTGTGTCAGGATGCAAATCTTCTTCTGTTGGACGAACCGTCGTCATTTTTGGATGCTGACTCCTGCAAGGACTTCATATCACTCATGAAGTCCCTGCCGTCACATATAGCCGCAATCGTGGTGACGCATGACGACAAGCTCATCCAAGGCTTGGGATGGCCTGTTGTGGAAATGAAAGCGCACGTGGAGGCTCCATGGACAGAATAGCCACCCTCCTGACGCTAAGGCCAATACTGTATGGACTCATAGGAATGCTCATAAGCGGAGTCTCATTCCCGGTCGTAGGCGTGATTGTGGTCCAGAACGGCCTCATTCCAATGCGCTACATGCTCATGCATGGTGTAATCCTAGGTGGAATTGCAGCAGTGGCAACGGACCTCCCAATGCTTGCAACGACGATTCCACTGAACATCGCACTGGTACTCGTCATGCTAAGGCTCAACCGCAATGGACGAACTCTATCAACGGCAAGCACGGCAATGATGGTCTGTACGATGGGTTTGGCATCACTTTTCAGCCATATATTCGATGTTCCGGCCAAGGACACGCTTGAAGTGCTATGGGGCAGCCCGTTTGCACTCACCACAACGGACCTCATCCTGCTTGGAATCCTTGGGACGACCGCAATCGCATACGTTGCAACATTCTTTAGGCCGATATCCATGGTTCTGTTCGACAAGGATGTAGCTTCATCAATGGGAGTGCCCGTCAAGCTGCACAGCACGGCAATGGTACTTATGACAGCCCTGATCGTATCGGTGGCAATGAAGGTCCTGGGAGCTCTTCTTATAGACGCGCTTCTCGTTCTTCCTGTGGTAGGAGCATCCAAGAACGCAAAGAGCCTCAAGGGCCTCTTCGTTTGGAGCGCCATCACAGGGATGGGGATGTCAATCATAGGGTATCTTGCCTCACTGCTTTGGAACCTTCCTGTAAGCGGAATCCTGGCAGTCCTCGCAACCGCAGTATATGCAGCGGATTCGCTCATATCACATACAACATCACACAAAAGGAGAACAAAGGAATGAAAAAGACAACAACCTTGATTTTGGTTTTCGCAGTTGTATCGGCGTTGTGTTTCGCGCAGCCTATCGCAGAAGAGTCCAAGGCACAGAAGTATGTGGCATCCACAAGTTGGGTAGCCGCCATAGCGGAGCTTGCTGGAATCGATGACGTAGTAACCGTAGCGCCTGCGAACCTAAAGCATCCGCCTGAGTACGAAATCACTGCAGACGACATGGCAAATGTAGTGAATGCAAAGCTTTTCATGCACGCAGGCTATGAGAAGATGATGAAGACAATAGGTTCCGCTTCACAGCTGGATCCTGACAGAATCGTAAAGGTAAAGACAACAAACACCTTGGAAAACCTTTCCAATATGGTGAATATGCTGTCTCAGAAGGCAGGAACCAAGGAAGAAGCGGCAAAACGTTTTGGTCAGTTCCAAGAACTCATCGAGAACGCCCGCAAGAGGATTGCACAATCCCCAAACAGGAAAATTGAAGTCTATGCAAACAAAAACCAAGCCGAATTCGCAAAGGATTTGGGACTTAACGTTGTCTCCACCTTTGGAGCTGGCGCACTTACGGCTGCGCAGATAGAGGAGGCTCATTCAAAGGCCTACACTCTTGTAATAGACAACCTCCACAGCCCTGTGGCCTCACCCATCACGCAAGTAAGTCCAGACAGCAGTATTATCACATGGAGGAACTTTCCAGATCATACAGGAGGAGATGCACTCTACAATGTAGTGAGGGGGAATCTGGAAATGCTGTGGGAGACGGGTCTTTTCTGAATCAGAAATCGAACCTTATGACGCGCATCTTCATGAACTTGTCCCCTATCCTTGCAATGAACCTGAAGAGACCGCTTACAGATGGATCCTTGAGGTCGTTGTATCCAAGCATGAAATTGCGGCTGGAGACCTTGGACTCCTTGGTCCAAGGTGAAAGCTCCGTCTGCGCATCCTCTACGGAGAAGTATGCACCAACATCCTTGATCTTGGCATACTTCACCCATGTCTTGAGCATGAGCTTGACTGCGGTTCTATTTGCGGCATCGAACACGAGTCTTCCACCGGGAAACGCCGCAGCCATGGCAGAGACCAGCTTTTGGACCTGTGAACGGAGGAAGTAGTAGAACACACCGGAAGCAAAGAACACCGCACCGCCGCTTGCATCAATAGCCTGGAACCATGATATGTCATTCAAATCACAGGCTATGTTGACTTCTCGGGCACCTGGAGGAATGAGATCGTTGCGGACTTCAATGACATCGGGATAGTCTATGTTGTATATCCTGCACGTGCCGTTGTCACAGTGGCGACCGGTGTCGTCCAAACCGCACCCAAGGTTGACCACAGTTGCGTTTGGATGTGTCTTGAGGTAGTCCCTCACCTCCCAGGCCAGGTTGTACTGGCGTACAGCAACCTCAAGGAAGCCAAACCTTTGCATGGCGTTTCTGGAGTTGCTCTCCAAAGACGAGAAATCGTAGTCGATCCGTGACATAAGCCGTGCAGCACCATCGTCCTTGAAAAGGAAAGAATAGAGCTGAGAGCTTTTCATCCTGCCGTACATGGGGATGACAAGCGTCTCCTGCACTGTGTTTCTTTCAATGTGGTATTTGCGTTCCATATAAAGGCCCCTATGTAGATTACATAGGTTAGATTACTTTAACTGCAACTTTTTGAAAAGCCCTATTTGATGGCGATTCCGTTGAGGCCTAGCACTATGATGCGGCTAAGCTGTTCGCAGAGCCTACGAATAGGGACAGGTTTGTCATCACGCAGCCAACTCTGATAGCAGGTGGTGATCCCCGCAAGAGTATAGTCAACGACCAAGGACAATGTGGAGTCGTCTATGTTCAGACGGGACTTGAACTCAGCCATCATGCGGCTCTTCACAGAGGTGATGAACTTGTTGAGAAGATCAGCATTGCCTTTCACGAAAAGGAACCTCAAATATGAAAAAGCCTTGTTCTCCGTTATGGTCTCAAGGACGTAGAGCATCTGCTCGGGATCCGTGAAGATACTGTAGGCGTCTATGTCGTACACAAGGTCCGCAACCAAAAGCACGGCCTCGTTCTCAAGTTCGTCCACAAGCTCGTATATCCCGGCGTAGTGCGAATAGAAAGTCTTCCTATCGATCTCCGCCAACAAAGATATCTCCTTTATGGAAATGGAGTTCACATCCTTTGTCCTAAGAAGCTCGAAGAACGCCCTGCGAATCGCCTTCTTTGTTTTAACTATACGAAGATCCATATTCTCCTCACATTTGGGCTCTGTGTTGAATATCCCCCACGGGCAAATCCAAACGTCCGATACCAAGTTTTTCCGCACAAGTATAATCCCAATTATAATCCACACATGTTGAATAAGTAAAGTTTTGGAAACAATTTCGAAAACAGCTTTGGAAACAAAACAAGGAGAGATAACCATGGACCTATTCGATAAGTGCAAGGCTTTCACAAAGCCTAATGAGTATAGAGAAAAGGGAACATACCCATACTTCCACTGCCTTGAAAGCAGGCAGGCCAAGGAAGTCGTCATGGAAGGAAAGCGCAGGATAATGCTGGGTTCCAACAACTATCTGGGACTCACGACATGCAAGGATGTGGTGGAGGCTGTGGAAAAGGCCCTCGCCAAATACGGAACAGGCTGCTCGGGTTCGCGCTTCATGAACGGAACACTGGATCTACATGTAGAACTTGAAAGGGAGCTTGCGGATTTCCTAGGCATGGAGGACGCCATCACATTCCCTACAGGATTCCAGACGAACCTTGGAATCATAAGCTCAATGGTTGGACGCAACGACTACGTAATATGCGACAGAGAGAACCACGCTAGCATATACGACGGTTGCAGGCTAAGCTACGGAACCATGCTGCGCTACCATCACAGCGACATGGATGAGCTTGAAAGGATGCTAAGAAAAGTGCCCGCGACAAGCGGATGTCTCATAGTCACGGACGGGGTCTTCTCAATGAAAGGCGACATATGCAAACTACCAGAGATCGTCTCGCTCGCACGAAGATACGGTGCACGCATCATGGTGGATGACTCGCACGCACTGGGAGTCATAGGCAAAGGCGGACGTGGCACGGCAAGCCACTTTGGACTTGAAGGCGAAGTCGATATCATCATGGGCACGTTCAGCAAATCGTTCGCAAGCCTTGGGGGCTTCATGGCTGGAAACCGCATCGCAGTGGACTATGCACGCCACACATCAAGGCCCTTCATCTTCTCCGCAAGCATGCCGCCGGCCAACACGGCAAGTGCACTGGCCGCCCTAAGACACCTCAAATCACAGCCCGATATCGTTGAACGGCTCAAATCCATAGCCGATTATACAAGAGCCACATTCCGCAGCCACGGCATAGAGCTAGTGGACTCCCCCACACCAATCATCCCAATCATGACAAGGACAGCCGACTACACCTTGGAGCTTGCCAAGAACCTGTACGACAACGGGGTCTACGTCAACCCGGTCCTCCCTCCAGGAGTTCCTGAAGGCGAATGTCTCTTGCGCGTCTCCCTCATGGCAACGGTAACAGAGGACCTCGTAGACGAAGCAGCTGGGATAATCGCAGAGGAAATGAGGAAGCTTAGACAAGGAAACTGATAGTGTTTGCATTCGGAATTTTTTACGTTTTTGCCAGAAATTCCGAATAAGACTTGCCTTTTGAAACTTTTCCTTTATAATTTCCACATAGTCGCTCGGAATTTTTTCCGTTTCGTCAAAAATTCCGAACAGGAGGAAACTGGATGATTGACCGCCCCTTTTATTTGGAAAAATTGAAAACTCGAATGTGGAATGATTCCATCAAGATAATCACAGGAATTAGAAGATGCGGAAAATCATTTCTCCTAAACTCAATATTCTATGAATATCTCATAAACTCGGGTGTAGAAGAAGACCATATAATCAAATTTGCTTTTGATTCAGCAATCGATCTTGCAAAAATAGACGAAGATCTAATCGAACTCGAAAAGAACAAAAGAAAAGTAAGCTACAAGAAGTTCATATCGTATATTGAGACGCTGATTTCTCCAAAAGAGAAGTACTACCTTCTACTAGATGAAGTCCAACGTCTTGAAGTATTTGAATACGTCCTAAACGGATATTTATCCATGGGAAACATCGATATATACGTAACAGGAAGCAATTCCAAATTTCTTTCTTCAGATGTAATCACTGAATTTAGAGGAAGAGGAGACGAAATTCATGTAATGCCCCTTTCATTCTCTGAATTTCACCATTATGTAGGTGGCGATGTACTGCCAAGACTTGATGAATATATGACATATGGAGGCCTTCCACGAGTCATACTGGCCCAATCCATTGAAAGCAAAACAAAATACCTCTCAGACCAAATAGAAAAAACATTCCTCAAGGATGTAATTGAGCGTCACGACTTGAAGAATACAGAAGGCTTAAATGAACTCGTAAACATCATTGCATCTGGAATCTCATGCTTAACGAACCCCACAAAACTTGAAAACCGATTCAAAGCAGATAAGAAGGCAAACCTTTCAGCAGACACAATCAACAAATATATCGAATATCTGAAAGAATCGTATATTCTAGACAAGGTTGTTCGCTACGATGTCAAAGGAAAGACCTACATTTCAACTCCATATAAACTCTACTTTGAAGATGTTGGACTAAGAAACGCAAAGCTGGATTTCCGTCAAGTAGAATTCTCCCACCTAATGGAGAATGTTATCTACAATGAGCTAAAGGTCAGAGGTTATAAAATAGACGTAGGAACCGTCGAAGCAAGAGAAGGAAATACAAAGAAAAGCCTCGAAGTTGATTTTGTTGTCAATAATGGGAGCAAAAGATATTACATACAATCAGCGTTAGATATATCCAGTGAAGAAAAACTAATCCAAGAGACAAAATCTTTGGATTACATCCCGGATTCATTCAAAAAAATTGTCATTGTAAACTATACGTTTGCACCAAAAACAAATGAAAAAGGATATATCTTCCTCTCGCTTGAAGATTTTCTCCTCAACCAAGACAGTCTGGATTGGTAATTCTTGAAACAAGCATCCATATTCGGCCTTTTCTCATTCATCGCTTAGCCGTTTGAGGATCCTTTCTCTGTCATTGATGAAAATTGAAGTTATCTGGTAGCTGTCCGTGTCCTCATATTCGCAATGGTGGATTCTACCATTGTCGAAACTGAGAATCTCAGCTTCAGGAATCGTCAGCAATATTGGAGAATGTGTTGCAATTATGAACTGCGACCCTTGCTTGGAGTATCGCATGATTTCGCAAAGCAAAGCCATTTGCCGGGAAGGAGACAGCGCAGCTTCAGGCTCATCAAGAAAGAAGATGCTATCCCTATTCAGATTGTCCTGCAGTACGGCAAGGAAGCTCTCACCATGCGACTTTTTGTGGTATTCATGAGAGCATCCTGGATCTGCATATCCCTCCTCTGCGGTAGCTACGTTGTAGAAGCTTTCAGCCCTCAGGAAGTAGCCCCATTTGGCCTTTACAGGTCCGCGAGAAAGCCTAATGGCATCATGTAGCTCAGAATGGGAGTCGAATGTCGAGAAATGGTAGTTTCTCGTTCCTCCTTCTGGATTGAAACCATAAGCTACTGCCATAGCCTCAAGCAAAGTTGACTTCCCGCTGCCGTTTTCGCCCACGAAGAAAGTCACTGGAGACTTGAAACGTAGCGACTTGAGCCCTTTCAAAGCCTCTATGCCACGAAGGTAGCTCCCCTTTTCTATTCTACTCCAGTCAATCAAAAGTTCATTGATAATCATATTTGAATGCTATCACAGCATACGGGTTTTGACAGCAACGGCACCATGAAAACCAAAGGCAAACCACTCCCTATGAATTGGCAAAGTCAGACCTTCTTCCCAAGCAGGAACATCATTCTAGGAGGGAACTTCTTCTCCCCTTCTGAAAGATAGAAGGTATCGAACTCAACAAAGCGCAGATACTTTGAGAAGTACTCGATCCACTCTTCATGGCTTTTCCGATTGCACCTGAAAACACCATCTTTGTAGCCATACCTGCCAACCATGTCCATTCCAATCTCCCTAAAGCCCTCGTCAGAGAACTCGGGGTTGAGGCATATTGCAACGCGGCCACCGGACTTCAAGGAAGCGGAAAGCCTCTCCATTATGCTGTCGCATACTTCCTGAGGAATCACATCCAGCGTGTTTACAGTGAGAATGAAATCAAAGCCGTCCTTGTAGCCGTCAAGAAGCTTTTCATCTCCGCACAGGAACTCAAGGTTCTCCATCCCGCTCAGCTCTGCAGTCCTACGGCAATAGTCAATGGAATTGACGGAGGTGTCAATTCCAACACCTTTCTTGAAACCTCCAATGAACGACATTTCGAAAAGCCCCCAACCAAAGCCACAACCATAGTCCAAGACAAGTTCAGAATCACGAAGCCCCTGCTCAACCACTCTGTTGAAAACCTCATTCTCTACCCACCTACCCTCTATCCTCTCGGGTTCAACTTTGTTTGAATTCCAGAACTCCTTCAACTTCTCGTAATCGGACATATAATCCCCTAAATCCACGGAGGAAATCTTTCCCTCCTGTTTAAATAAAAAAACTAAGCCTATATCAGTTTTAAGGTTTCCAACTCTTCTAACTTTTTGGTTACGAGTCCAGCAACTTCTGTCATTAAAGGAACAACAACAGAGTTCCCGAACTGTTTATATGCAGATGTATCACTTACAACAATCTTGTAGTCATCTGGGTATCCTTGAAGTCTTGCACATTCTCTAGGTGTAAGGCGTCTTGGAAGCTTCCCTTCTCCTTGGTTTATGAGAATTTCAGAGCCGTCCTTGTAATACCTTGCACTCAGGGTTCTAGAAACACCGTTGAGATCCGGCATTCCATATCCAAAACCATTGCCAGCCGCTTTGTGTTTTGCCGCATAATCTTGAAGATACTTCCAAAGCTTAGGTGTCAGTGTATACTTCTCTTCTGGAGTCTTATCAAGTATGTCAATGAGTTTTGGTTTCTCATCTGGGATTTTGTAGTCAAACTCGAAATCGACATCTCCATACCTTCTCTTGTCAAATCCAATAATCAGTATTCTTTCTCTATGTTGGGGGACAAAGTCCTGCCCATCCAGTATTTTAGACGTTACAGAGTAATCCAAATCCTTCAACGAACTTTCGATAACTTCCCATGTATGTCCATGGTCATGGCTTTTGAGATTCTTTACATTTTCAAGCATGAAGGCCTTTGGCCTCTTTGCTTCAAGTATTTTGCAAATATTGAAGAACAGTGTTCCTTGAGTCTTATCTTCAAAGCCAGTTGCTCTCCCCATACTGTTCTTCTTCGATACACCAGCAATTGAAAATGGCTGACAAGGAAAGCCAGCAACAAGGATATCATGGTCTGGAATGTCTTTTGGGTCGATTGCAGTTATATCCCCATTCGGAATCACCCCAAAGTTGGCAAAATATGTTTCCTGACATTTCTTGTCCCATTCAGAAGAGAATACACAACGACCACCGTTACTCTCAAATGCAATCCTCATCCCTCCAATTCCTGCAAACAAATCTATGAAATCGAAAGACCGTTCTGAACTCTCTGAAACAACAGGCCCAATCAATTTGTTTATATAGGAGATAACCGCATCATTGAACAACTGTTGAGTTGAAATTCCATAGACCGCAGCCTGCTCTTGGACTTGCATATAGAGATCGTCTGATATTGTATAATGAATTTGTTTGGACATATGACACCTCTGGGACTATATTCGTACCGAATCAGTCCCAGTATATAATGGATAAAGAGAATATACAACTATTGAGAGTCTATTCTCCGACCACAGACACATCGACCCTCTCAGAGAGTTCATACAAACAGAACAAATCACTGAAGCTGGATCGAAACTGATTTCTTGCCTTTGCCTCTCTGCATGCAGGGTCAAGATAAACACTACCATACGAAAGTGCCTGAAGAAGCATAATCGAAGAAGTCCTCTCACATAAAAGAACCTCTGGTTTAAAAATAATCATGTTGGAACTCGGATTTTTCTTGTATTTCACATAGCAAGCTTGATTGTGTTTTGTATTCCAATGCCCTATAAGATGAGGAAATGACCATGATGCAAGAATTATATCTTCCTGGACAAGTCCAACATACCCATCTTCCTTTTGAATCTTACCTGTCGGAGCATCGAACCCATCTACAATAACAACCCTATTTTCATTTAGAGTTCTAGAGGAATACTTTCCAGTAAAGTACTTTCGTCCATCCGAAGTCAAATGTCCAAACCTTCTGACAAATTCATCGTTGCCAAGTTCATGATACAACCCTCCATCAGGCTGAGGGGTCATAAGAGTTGCAACACTTCCACTCAAGCTTTTCAATTCCCATCCTTTGTAGTCAGGAAAAGGACTTCCGTTTGGAATAATTCCAAAGAAAGCTTCAAGGGTATAGCCACCTGCATTCCTACTCGTATATGGTTTTATTGAACCATCTGGATACATGCGTACAAGTTGGTGCGGATTCTCCATCCATGCCTTATGCAACAATGATATAAGTTCATCCCTGCTGTTTCCTTTTCCTGTCTCGACAACTCCTAGGACGCCATCATAAGGTAACAACTGCAGTTCTTTTGCAAGTTGCGAACCTGGAACAGCAAGATATGCATACACTTTCTTGTTGCATGGAGCCAAGACAAGAATTCTTCCATCAGCTACCCCCGTTCTCTCACTCTTTGGAATCGGTTGGAAATACTCCGATGGTGCAGTTCTGCATCCTTTCAAGAAACCTGACAATCTAACCTCGGGGTATTTGGGATACATTATGAGTTGGGCTCCTTTTGCCGGCTCAACGTTTCCATTATTGCCAATCCACCAAAAGTCGAGAGATGCCTTATAGACAGGCTTCTTCAGGCCCTGTTCGACAACGATTTCTCCGAATGGGATGTCTTGTATGACATCGAATGAGCCTCCAAGATAAACTTGGTTCTTTGAGTTATCGTTCTCGGCGAGTTTCTTGAAAAAGAACCTATTAATTCCGTTTTTGAGCAAATATTCTTTCAAAGAAGCCAACGCAAACATGAACAAATGATACCACGTGGAAATCCAGTTTACAATCTCGTAAAAAAGCAATCTAATTCAATATGCAATTGGTACAACCACTTCTAGATATCTTTCTCTCTAAAAGCAATGACTTAAGATTTCAGGATTCCAATCCAAACATCATCTCATAATAAACATTTGGTTCACAGTTTTTTTGATGATACTCCTTTATCTCATTACAAAGCATACTCATAATCGAAATATATTTATGCAAATTATGGTTGTCTATAAGAACAATCTTTTTATTACTTCACTCAGAATGTTTATTAAAAGAGGCGCAAGAACAATCGTGAAGACTCCCCAAATACGCTTTCTTTTGTTCTTTTCAACGTTTTCACCTATATCAACTTCTGTCAGTGGAAAACATTCTTTTATTCTTTCGGCAAAGAACATCGACAATGGAAAACACGCCAAACAAACAAGAAACATCTGCAAGACCGGAGAGAAAGAGCTCAATAGGTTTGGTCTCAATTTAATAAGAATGCCAAATGCTGGAACTCCCATGATAATTAGAATCACAAATGAACAAATAGAGTCTTTTCTCAAAAAGTGAATTAACATTTTTCGCTTCTTGTTTTTAATACTATCAATCCATTCTTCAATAGTACGTTTTAAAACTGAGAATTCAACATCATTGGTTGAAGCTAGAACTATGGAGTAAGGACCAAAGGGACCGTTTTTCAACCATACCCTTGTTCCCGACTTGTACAACTGGATATCCAATTCGGTTATTTGCTTATTTGTAAAATCATACTCCTCAAATTCTTCTAATGTTACATCTTCAACTGAGGTTGCATTTGAAAATGAAATTGAAATACTTACATCCTCAAAGAATCCCTCCATCTTGGACAAAAAAGAAGAAATGCTCTCTTTCTTAATAATACAGTCTACAAGTTCCCAAGTTATCTTATTTTTCATAGCAATCCCGTAATCGTTTAAGCTCTCCCAAGTTCTTTCAAATTAGGATAATTTGCCTCAAATTGAGAAATCCCATTATCCACAAGTTAATAATGTCCTTGATTCCCTCTTGATTAGATTATACAAGAATAAGCCTAAGAACAAGCAACATCTACAAACAGGAAAGGTCATACCAAACATTGAAGAGCCCTTTTCTATTTTTACCTTTGCATTCCCATAATGTCACTCGAGTTAACACGAAGAGATTGTATTACACTTTTATGAGGGAATAATCGTATTTGCCAACACTTTCATGAGGATATACCCATCACTATGGCACCAAGAAACTTTCAAAACTTCAATTCTCTTGGCTTTTGGAAACAGCACAGGCAAACAAACCAAAACTACATACGAGATAGAACCACAACACTCTCCGTATGGGCTGTCTGGGGATAGAAATCAAACATCTTGATGGAAGTTGGGTGGTAGCCAAGTTCCATCAGTCTAAGCACATCCCTGTGCAGGGTTGGAGCATAGCAGGAGACATAGACGATGCGAGATGGATTCCAGGAGGCGATCATTGCAGGGACTTCCTTGGCAAGGCCAATGCGAGGAGGGTCTACGATTACGGTATCCACACCCCGCCTTTGAGGGTTCCATTTCTCCACGGGAGACGTAAAGAACGATGTCTTTGCAAGATGCCTCTTGGCAAGATCCAAGCAATGCTTGTTCATCTCTACGGCGGTTACATCATACTTGTCTTCAAGATATGCGCTGAACGTCCCTACGCCACTGTAGAGATCCATGACCCTATCACCCTTAACATTCGCCACAACGTAATCGATCAAAAGCGGTAGCAGCTTCAAATTGGACTGGAAGAAAACAGAATTGGAGACAGGAAGCCTATGCCCGTTTATCGCAATCCACCCAATTCCGTTGCCATACAGAACCCCCGCATCGGTGGTGATGCAAGGAAGCTCCATATCCTTGAGCTCCCATGCATTCATATGCGGCGGCTCTTTTATGAACCCATTGAGGGCTTCGTCTGCAACAATGCAGCTGTCTATGCCAACGGCTGAGTTCGACTTCTCTGCGCAGAATCCAAGCCTCGCCTTGCCATTCCTTATTCTGTACTGGAAACGGGCTCTACTGCGATAGTGGAACTCGTCAGGGCATATTTCAGATTCCAAAAACTCCAAACCCTCGCAGTCCTCGAACAGCTTTCCAAGCAACTTTTCCTTGGCTTTGACCTGTGCTGCATATTCCAGTTCAATCCAAGGGCAGCCGCCGCATTCGCAGCTATACGGACAAGGGGATATGCGCCTATCCAAACTTCTTTCTACAATCTCCAGAGGCACAGCGGCGCAGTAGTCCTTCTTCTCCTCCGTTATGCGGATCTGCGCCACTTCTCCAGGGAACAAACCATCGAGAAAAACAACTCTGCCATCATCTAGGCGACCTACAGTACGGCCTCCTTGAACGAATTCCCCTGCCTGCACCAACATTGAACCCTACCTGTTCTTAGCAAGCTCCTCGAGCTGCTTCACATAGGAGGCTATTATGTCCATACCCTCCTGCCAGAACGCAGGATCCTCAAGATCTATGCCGGCCGAGAGAGCCACATCCTTGGCTGGAAGCTGTCCTGTAAGGGACAATAGCTCATTGTACTTCTCGTAGAACGGTCTGTCTTCTCCACACTTCGAAGTACCACCAGCACCGGAAGCTGACCTCGCACCACAAGAAGCACCACTGGAACCTCCAGATTCTTCACTTCTATGATACAGTCCAAGGGCGAACAGCTGCCCAAACGCATACGGATAGTTGTAGAACGAGAAGCCCGTGCTGTAGTAGTGGCCCTTGACCGCCCACATATACGGATGAAGCAGGTTCTCGTCAAGGCCATCGCCATAGGTCTTCTTCTGGCAGTCGATCATTATTTCACACAGCTCATCAGGCATGAGCTCACCATCCTTACGACGCTCAAAGAGCTCGCGCTCGAAGTAGAAGCGGCAAAGGATGTCCACGCACACCTGGCACGCACCTTGGACGAACTGCTCAATGATGGAAAGCTTCTCGTCGCCGGATGCCTGCTCCACAGCGCCTTTGAACACAATGAACTCGCTGAAGATGGAAGCCGTCTCGGCAAGGGTCATAGGATATGATGCAAGCATGGAAGGCTTCGTGCTTACAATGTGGTCATGCCATGCATGTCCAAGCTCATGGGCGAATGTGGAGACACCATCGTATGTGCCGTCAAAGTTTGCGAACACACGGCTTTCCTTGATCTTTGGCATGTATATGTCGTATGCACCGCCAGTCTTCCCTGCACGAGGAAGAGGATCTATCCAACCGTTGTCGAACGCATGGGCTGCAAACCGCCCCATGGCAGGATTGAAGGACCCATACTGCTTGGCCACAAAGTCGCGAGCCTCTTCCAAGGAGTATGACATATTGGCATCGCCAACTGGTGCGAACAGGTCATAGAACGCAAGCTTGTCCACACCAATGAGCTTGGCCTTTGCCTTGAGATAGGAGCGGAACATAGGAAGGTTCTTCTCCAACGTACCAATGAGGGCATCCAAGATCTTCTGGTTTATGCGAGCACCATGCATGGACCTCTCAATTGGACTGTTCCAGTGACGGCGCTTCTCCAAGGAAAGGCAAGTACCCTTCACCCCGTTGAGAGCGTATGCGAATGAAATCTCGTGTTCCTTCCAAACCTTGAGCTCCGCTTCGTATGCCTTGCGCCTTGTCTCACGGTCTGTACTTGTAGCAAGTGAACGAAGCTGGATTACGGTCAAATCCTCGCCATCCAACGAAGCGCATGCACTGGAGGAAACGGCCTCCTGAAGCCTGTCGTAGCTGTCGGATCCGCTTCTCATAAGGTCTGCGGCAAGCTCCTCCATCTCCTTTGGCATCTGATGCTTAGCTTCGTCGGCAACCTCTCCCAACACAAACGCATACTCCGAATGCTCAGCGCAATACGAAGCCACTTCATCTCCATGCGAAGCGACATACTCAGTAAAAAGCGTATTGCAAACGGCACTGTCCATGGAAAGCTCTTCAACCTTGTTGAGGGCGTTCACAGCCGCCTTGTCGGTCGTGTTGGTCGAAACCTGACAGTAGGCATACGAAGAAAGCGTCGTCGAAAGGTCTCCTATCTCGTTCATTGCGTCAATCAAGCCCGCGAGCGAAACACCATGCTCAGAACCACAGCCGCACGAACTACATGAGAGGCCGCCTTCAAGGCTCTTTCTAAACGAATCCAAAAGACTCTTGAGCCTTGCAAGATCCGCATTGAACTCCGGCGAGTCCACTGCCGGATATATTGGGGTCAAATCCCATCTCTTCTCTTCCATGAAATCCTCCACTTGCCACGAAATGCCAACACATTCAAAGGCAAAGCCTCTTGAATCCGCCAAACCCGCAGCACACATCGAATATAAAACTCAAACATCAAGCCCAAACTCGGCAATCTTGTTTATGAGGGTACGTCTTGTGATACCAAGCTCATCAGCCGCCTTGGTGCGGTTCCCCTCCCAACGGCGCAGAGCCCTTTCAATGGCCTGCTTCTCAATATCCTTCAACGAAACAGCCTCATCTCCAAACGCTAGGCCACCACAAGAAGTCTCTTCTCCAAAAGAAGGTTCAAGCTCATTGGCTCTCAGGTCCAACTCATCCTCACCAATTATGCTGCCGTCAGTGAATATGGCGGCCCTTTCAAGGATGTTCTCAAGCTCCCTTATGTTTCCATGGAACCTATACTCCTTAAGCTTCTCCATAGCCTCAGGTGTAAGCCCCGTGAACTGCCGTCCCATCCTTGAGTTCAACTTCTTCAATATCCACGAAACCAAAAGAGGTATGTCCTCCTTGCGTTCCCTAAGAGGCGGAACATGGATGCGCACGACGTTGAGTCTGTAGAAAAGGTCTTCCCTGAACGACCCCTCGCGCACCATATCCTCAAGGTTTCGGTTGGTGGCGCACACTATGCGTGCGTTTATTGGAATGGGCTGCGTGCCGCCAAGCCTTGTTATAGTGCGCTCCTGAAGCACACGCAGGATCTTGACCTGCAAAGAAGACGGCATCTCCCCTATCTCGTCCAGGAACAGGGTGCCTCCGCTGGCAAGCTCGAACATGCCCGTCTTGCGTGACACGGCTCCAGTGAAAGCACCCTTCTCATAGCCAAAGAGTTCGCTCTCAAGGAGGTTTTCAGGCACACCTCCAATGTTTATGGCAACAAACGGCCCTGCGGAAAGGGGGCTCTGCTCGTGTATCGTGCGGGCGATGACCTCCTTTCCAGTACCGCTTTCACCTGTCACCAGGACACTTGAGTTCGTGAGGGCTATCCTTGAAATCATGCTCTTTATGCGCTGGATCTGAACGCTCTCGCCAATGAACGCATGGTCCTGAGGCAGCCTCTCCTCCGTCTCCTGGATGTTCCTGAAGTTCTGAGCCTCCACAAGCCTCTTGAGCTTTATGACCACCTCCTCAGGATTGAAAGGCTTCACTATATAGTCCTGCGCACCGTGTTTGAGAGCCTCTACGGCGTCTGTTATCTCCCCATGGGCGCTCACCATGACGATTGGCATCCTAAAGCCTTCCTGCCGTATCCAGCGTATGAGTTCAAGACCATCCATGCCGGGCATGCGAAGGTCTATGAGGCATCCGTCGAACGGCTTCTGGCTAAGCAGTCTCTGGGCCGAGTATGCGTTCTCAGCACCCTCGCCCTCAATGCCATCGGTCTTGAGGTATCGGACCATAAGGTCCCTTATGTTGGTCTCGTCGTCTACGATGAGAATATTCATGCATGCACCTCGTTGTGTTTCAGGCAAGGAAGCACGACTTCCGCCACAGTGCCGCCTCCGTCCCTGTCGTATAGCTTGAGCGTGCCGCCTACGGCATCCACGAACTCACGCGAAATGGAAAGCCCAATGCCGGACCCATATATCTTGGTAGTGAAGAACGGGTCGAATATCTTGTCCTTCGTCTCCTTGGGAAGACCGTCGCCGCGGTCCATCACCTTGACCACCACGGTGTCCCTACGCCCCCTGCGAATCTCCACGCAAACCTGAGGGTCCCTCTCCTTCGTGCTCTCCGTTGCATTCTTTATAAGGTTTTCGAAAACGGATCTGGCCCTATCCTCGTCAAAATACACATAAACCCCACGTTCAAGACCGATATTATCGCCAACAGCCATCTCAATGGGTGTCGCAAACAGGCCTGCTATGTTGGAGATGAACCCCACGAGCTCTATATCGACAGGATTCCCCACAGGGTTCTTAAGAAAATCGCTCACTTTGTTCGTAAGATTCGTAAGACGCTGGATCTCATTGTCCATCACCTTGAGATCGTCATGGTATTCAGGAGGAAGTAGCTTCTTCAAAAGCGCGCTCTGGATAGTCATTGCGCTCAGCGGATTCTTTATCTCATGCGTGAGTGTGCGCGCCGCAGCCCCAAGCTTCGCAAGCCCCTCGTTCTTCTGAAGCTCAATCCTATAGCGCCTGTTGGTGCTGTACATATTGAGTATAAGCGCAAAAAACAATGTGATCAGCACAATGGAGGCTATTGTTATGATATTGACCCATCTGACACCTGAGTAGTATGACTTGCCATCGAAACGCACATAGATTATCTCAGGGAAATCGTAGGGTATCTTGACCGTCCCATCCTGGGATATGCTTATGCCTCCGGCCTCAAGCGCAACGTTCAACCGGGAGAGTCTGAAGTATTCGATCTCCTTCGTCTCGTCATCCATTAGATATATCCCCAAAGTAGAATCCTGGTTCCGTTGACGCGCCCTCACGAGCTTTGACAATGGAATCGTGGACGGGGCATCTCCAAGCTTGGTGTAGACCTGTCCGTTTGAGGAGTATATCCCAATTCCTGACACCCCTTCGTCCTGCATCGCCGCCATGGCCTTTGACGTGCCGTCTGAAAGTGCAAGGTATATCGAGTTGAACGATTTTTCGGACTCAAACTTCATTTCAAGCGTAAGCTTTTCAAGGAAGCTTCCATGAAGGACGAACACCAACGACAGGAGCATTATATAGACTATTGCAAGACCTGCAAGCACGAACGGACGCTCCTTTCCTTCAAGGATCTTCCACTTGCGTTTTATCGTCTGCTGCGTCTTTTCGAACGGTATGCCCTTCATACGTTGGATTATATCCATAAACCCACCAAGCCACAACAGAATCCGTGCGCATTCCGTGCGTCCCATGAGACCCGTAAGCCCCATAAGGCCCGTGCATCCCATAAACCCCATAAGCCCCATCCAGCCCATAAGGCTCCATGCGCCCCGTAGCCATAACCGCACACCTTGAACAAAACAACTCGTTGCAATAGTCTATAAAGCACAATGATAAAGAAACATATTGAAGACCAGCTTCTTGCAGAACACCTGAGCAAGATAGCTGAAGATGGCAGGCAGGTAATGTTGCTCGCTGATGGCCAGATCCGTCTTACAGGCTTAGGCGGAACCACTATGGTGAACCAGATGCGCGCAAACCACGGCCTTGGTATATTGGAGACTCTAGTTTTGGGTCAGGCCTACATAGCCGCAGGACTTATGGCATCGTCCGTGAAGGGAAACGACAGGATTCAACTTTCAGTCGAATGCGGAGGCCCGATAGGCGGCGTATACGTGGAATCCTGGGCGTGCGGAGCCGTGAGGGGCTACCTCAAGAACAACCCAATACACATAGAAAAACCACTTGAAAGCGCAGACCTATCCCTGCTCTACGGTCCAGGCTTCATAAGCGTATCCAAGATACTCGAGGGCTCAAAGACCCCTTTCACAGGACAGACCATGATGCAGTACGGGGACCTTGCAAAGGATCTTGCCCTCTACTACAACGAAAGCGAACAGACTCCAACCATGTTCTCACTTGGCATACATTTCGACAAGGAAGGCAGGGTCATGGGAGCCGGTGGGCTGTTTCTGCAGGCAATGCCAGGGTGTGACGAGAAGGTATTGGACGAACTTCAGGCAAAGAGCGCCAGCCTTCCATCCATAGCAAAGGCACTTGCAAACGGACAGACAGTCCAGGACTACTGCACGAATGTGTTTGCAGACTACGGCATACAAAACCTTGCAAGCGAACCCGTGGCGTTCTCCTGCCCTTGCAACAGAGAGAACTTTGCAACGTTCCTTTCAAGACTTCCACTTGACGAGAAGAAGGCCATACTTCAGACGGGGAAGTTCCCATTGGAGCTTCAGTGCTTCAACTGCGGCACTACATACGGCTTCGACGAAGAGGAAGTGAAGCGCATCTTCGATTCCACCGAAAAGTAAACCCACGAGAAGTGAACCCAAAGAAACAACACAGGAGACATATATGATTTTCTTTGCATCGGCATCGGCAAACCAGAACGACCTCGTAGAGAGAGAAGCCATAGAAGCAGGAGCCACCGACACCAACGTAAGCTCAGGTGGCGTGGAGTTCTCAGCAGACCTTGAGACGGCATATCGCTTCAGTATGTGGACGAGAAGCGCAACAAGGCTTTTGGTACTCATCCACCGCTATGACAAGCTGGAATCCACGGACGAACTCTATGAGTACTCCAAAACCCTCCCATGGGAGAACTGGCTCAGCCCGGAAAAGACGTTTGCGATAACAGAGACCGTTTCCGACTGCCGCTGGATACGAAACAGCCATTTCGCCTCACTCAGGCTCAAAGATGCAATCGTGGAAAGATGCAGAGACAACTACAACGGGGAGCGTCCGTCCGTTGACAGGGACAATCCGGACATAGTATTCCACCTCCACGTGAACCGCAATCTTGTAAGCTGGTACGTTGACTTTGCAGGACGGGACCTCTCGCACCGCGGCTACAGGACATCCCAGACGCAGGCCGTAATGGGAGAGTTCATGGCAGCCTCCCTTCTCTACCGCAGCGACTGGTACAAGAAGCTCAGGGCCTCGTTCGATGACGAGAGCGTGGAGGCTCCAACGTTGCTTGACCCGTTCTGCGGCAGCGGAACGATATGCATAGAAGCTGCACTCATGGCCTCCAACACCGCACCAGGACTCCTCAAGGCCGATTCCTTTGCGTTCACAAAGCTGCCGATACACAAGCCGGAACTCTGGGAAAAGGTCAAAACGGAGGCCCAGAAAGCACAGAGGGAGTGCAAATGTAGGATCATAGGTTGGGATATAGACCCCCGTGCAGTCGAGATCTCCAACTCCAACGCATTTGCGGCTGACGTGACGGACATGGTCGAGTTCGAAGTCAGGGACTTCACCAAGACCACTCGAGAAGAAGTCCCATCCCAGACAGGCTATATCGTGACGGACCCACCTTACGGAGTAAGACTTGACAGCGGATCAGCTGCCATAAGAAAGCTCTACACGAAGATGGGAGAGGTCATATGCCAGGTGTTCTCCGGGTGGTCCATAGCAATTCTGTGCGGCAACAGCGAACTGTTGAGCTTCATAGACCTCAAGCCAAACAGGACCAACACACTCTTCAACGGTGGTATAGAATGTCAGGCGGCGCACTACTACATCTTCAGCGAAGAGGAACGCCAGAACATGATGGAGAAAGCGAAGGAAAGGAAAGCCCAAAGGCTTGCCCAGCCGCTCTCTCCTGGTGCCCAGATGGCTGCAAACCGCCTCAAGAAGAACCTTGCCACCATTGGCGAAGAGATGAAGAAACAAGGGGTCACATCCTACCGTCTCTACGATGCGGACATGCCTGAATACAGCGCAGCCATAGACGTCTATGAAGGCAAATGGATAAACCTTCAGGAATATGCGGCACCAAGCTCCATAGATTCAGAGGATGCACAGAGGAGGCTCGAAGAGCTCATTCTTGCAACCGAAAGGGTAACAGGAATAGACTACGAGAACATCTATGTCAAACGCAGGGAGATCCAAAAGGGCTCGAACCAGTACATGAGACGCAGCTCAAGCTCCCACTACATGATAGCCAACGAGAACGGACACAAGTTCTTCGTCAACTTTGCAGACTACCTCGATACGGGGATATTCCTTGACCATAGACCTGTAAGGAAGATGATTGAAGGAATGAGCCGTGACAAGAGGTTCCTCAACCTCTTCTGCTACACCGCAACTGCCACTGTGTACGCAGCAGCAGGCGGCGCACTGTCAACGGTAAGTGTGGATACCAACGCCAACTACCTTGACTGGGCCATGCGCAACATGCAGGCAAACGGCTTCAATACGATGAACCACTTCTTCTACAGGGACGACTGCCTTGCATTCCTCAGAGAGAACAGAGATGTGTTCGACCTCATCTTCTGCGATCCTCCAACATTCTCCAACAGCAAGGGACGAGGAAGCTTTGACGTACAGCGCGACCATGGATATCTCATCCGCTGCTGCATGAAGCACTTGGCAAACGGCGGCACACTCATCTTCTCCACAAACTACACCCGCTTCAAGATGTTTGGAGAGATATTCGAGGACTTCATAGTGGAGGACATCACGGACAGCACGATTGGCGATGACTTCAAGCGCAACAGCAAGATCCACCAGTGCTACCTTATACGTCACAGAACAGCTCAGGCACAGTACATAGAGCCAACGAAAAAGACGGTCCTTATAAGAAAGGCGGTCAGGAAGTTCTGACCGCTGCATCAAGACATAAAACGATAAAGCAACGCCCCTCATGAGTAACTTGCCTGAGGGGCGTTTTCGTTTTTCCAAAGACATCGGTCTTAGATTCGCATTGTGTTCAAAAGGCTATTTCGTCTCCTCGCAAGGCATGTTCTGAGCTTCCTTTGCCTTCTTGGCCTTCTCCTGTGCATCCTTCAGGTCGTTCATGACCCTTATGATGGAGAACAGAACAAGAGCCGTGAGCAGGAACTGGATGATTGCCTGAAGAAGGGATCCATAGCGGATTGCAACCTCAGCGGTCGTGTCGGTTGCGTCCTTGAGGACGATTCTAAGATCCGTGAAGTCCATATTGCCAATCAGGAATCCAAGAAGAGGGTTCAGTATATCGTTGACGAACGAATTCACGACATTGGTGAACATTCCGCCAACGATGATGCCAACAGCCATATCAATGACGCTTCCGCGCGATATGAAGGTCTTGAACTCTTCGATGAAGCCCTTCTTTTCCTTGTCTGCCATACTATGCCTTCCTTAGAATCAGAACTCGAACGAAAGGTATGCCTTTGCGTTTATGGCGTTGCCCTTGGACGTCTCTGGGTACAGGGAATAGCAATCCGTCACTTCAAGGCCAAAGCCAAACACGTTGCCAAGTTTGAAACGTGCGCCAAGCTGTGCCACAACGCCGGCAGTATAGCTCTTGAGAGCATTAAGCTGTGCTGCGATCTCTCCGCCTACACCAAGGTATATGTTCATCCAGGAAGCTGCATAGTCAGCAACGAGCATCAGATCCAAAGTCCCCTTGAAGCTTGAAGCATCGACGTTCTTGAGGTCTTTGAATGTATCCAAACCAGTATATGCTGTGGCCTGGATTTTTGCACCAAATCCAAACGAACCGGTTCTTCCAAACAGGAACGTGTATCCAAGGGATGCGCCAACAAGATGTGCATTGGCATCGAAAGGAATCGTGTTTCCATATACAGCGCCAAGGTCTATGCGGGACTTTGCAGGATAGACTGCAGGGGCTGCCTTTGGAGCCTCTTCTGCGGAGACTTCTGCAACAGGAGCTTCCTGAACGACAGGTTCCTCTGCAGGAGCCTCTGGCTGGACTTCTTCATCTTTTGTTTCAGAAGCAGTCTCTACAACCTCCACGCCTGTCTCTGAAGCAGGTTCTGCAGCTGGCTCAGCAGCTGGCTCAGCAGCAGGTTCAGAGCCTTCGACAGGAACAGCTGTGGTCTCTGCCGTTTCTGGAACCTCAGCGGCGGCAGCCTGCAGAGTCTCATCCTCCACGGCAGCGGATACCGTATGGCTGCTTGCACTCCAGTTTGCACCATCGTATGACTGCTGGAGGTACAGAGCGTGCTCGACAGATACGTCAATGTCATATGATGCGCTCAGGACATCTGCATCGACCACAGTCCATTTGTCTTCCTCTTCGCCATCGAGCTGATAGCGGAAATACTTTACGTCGGGGTCATTCTGCGACCAGGACCATGTCACTGTGGCATCCAAGGCGAATGCGCCTGCAACCACAACAAGAAGCAAAGCAATAAGAATAGATGCTCTCTTCATAAGAATATCCTCCTAAAAAGGGCGGCAATGGACGAATCCACGCCATCGTTTCATTATTTCTCCCACAGGATTTCAGGATAGAAACCCTGCTTGGTCTTCTCCGCCAGATTGAACCTTACGGTCTCTCTGTCTTCCTTGTAGGTCATTCCAAACCACTTGTCGTGAGATGACAGCACCCTAAGGCTTCCAAGCCCCTTGGATACGATCTCGCCTGCGCAGTTTGGAAGAAGGGCCTCCGCCTTTGGCTCCGTGGCGTTCACCTTGATGAAGTCCTCGAAGTACTGTGTCATGTATTCGAACACCTTTGGAGTGAATCCAAAGAAGTTCATGGAGACCTGCTCCTCTCCCGTCAAATATACATCGCCTTCAGGCAAATGGGAAACTATCCTGTCACCTTCGTACTCTATCTTGGTGTTCTCCCTCATTCCAAGGAGGTACCCATCCTTGACCTGACACACACCGCGTGAGACGCTTCCTGCAGGGCTCATGGTGTTCTTGAGAAGATATCCAACCATTGCGTGCTCTGTGCTGTCGTTGTCCAGTTTGGAAAGGTAGCCACCAAGCGTCTCGTATGCCTCACGTCCATAGTAGTCGTCGCAGTTTATCACTGTGAAAGGAGTCTTCATTACGTCCTTTGCACACAGCACAGCATGGACGGTACCCCAAGGCTTGGTCCTATCCTTGGAAGCTGCGATCTGCTCAGGTGTCAGCAGGCTGTCATGCGTCTGGAACACGTACTCTGCATCCATGTTTCTTGCAATCCTGTCGAAAAGCCTTTCCCTAAATTCCTTCTCAATGTCAGGGCGTATTATGAACACGACCTTTCCGTATCCGCTTCTATGCGCATCGTAGACGCTGTAGTCTATAAGAGTCTCCCCATGTGCACCAACGGAGTCCAACTGCTTGACTCCGCCATAGCGGGATCCCATTCCAGCGGCAAGTACCAGCAATGAAGGTTTCATGTACCAATTTCTCCTTTTATCCTGCAATTTCCTTTATTATCACAGAAAGGAACTCCAACTTCAAGCTTCAGCACAAAGGCCTGTCTATCTCAACGATGAAATACAGCGGGTTCTCAGCCTTGACTGTTTTGTCAAGGTAATCGGCTATGAATGTATCGGTATAATCCTTATCCTGTGGGACCTCACAGTCCAATACCACGTTCGTGTGGGAGGGCCCGTCCACCATCCTTATGTCGTGGAAGTGGAGCGTGGGGTCCAGCTTGGCAAGCGCATCCGCAACCTGCTTCTTGAGCGCATCCAGCTTTGGGTCTCCAATGATGACCGGGTCCATGTGGATGGTGAGCGAAATTCCCATCTTGTTCTTGAAGTCGCGCTCTATGTTGTCTATCTTGTCGTGCGCCTCAAGCATGCTCATGGAGGCATCCACCTCAACGTGCACCGTCACGAAATCGTTGTGCACCCCGTAGTTGTGTATGGCAAGGTCATGGATGCCAATTACCACATCGTATGACTTGAGCGCATCCGTTATCTCCTTGACCCTCTGCGGAGTAGGCACAATCCCAATGATTGGCTCAAGCTCCTCCCCCAGCGTGCGTATGCTGCTTACAATCACGAACACAGACACCGCAAGGCCAAGGTATCCGTCCACATTCACATTGAACACACCCATCACCACCATGGCAACGAATATGGCACTTGAGGACACGATGTCGTTCTTCGTATCCTGGGCATTCGCCTCAAGCGTCTTGGAGCCAATTGCCCGTGCAAAATCGTTGTACACGAAAGCCTGCGACACCTTCCCCAAAATGGCCAGAAAAAGCATCACGTACGTGAGAGGGCTTATCACCAAATCCTGAGGCGCTATTATCTTTGAAATGGACTCCTTGGCGAACACGCAGCCCATGGCCAGCATGAACAGGGCAATCACGAAACCCGCCACGTACTCGTATCTTGCATGCCCGTAGGGATGCTCGTGGTCCGGCTTCTTTCCAGCCAGCCTAAAACCGATGATGGTGAGCACACTCGTCGCACAGTCCGACAAGCTGTTCGCAGCATCTGCCATGATGCTCACACTGTGCGACACCGTCCCAACGAAAAGCTTTGCCAATCCCAGCACAAAGTTGGTCACAACGCCGTAGACTCCTGCCACATTTGCATAGCGTCCCCTCACCTTTGGGTTCTGAGTATCCTTGTAGTCCTTTACAAACAACTGCTTGAGCATCACTTGATTATACACCAACTTAGTTCTAATATTCCACACGTTGCCGCATTCGCTGCAACGCTCTTTGGAAAACTCGTCACGGGTCCATAGCCCAATGGATAAGGCGCATCCCTCCGGAGGATGAAATGTGGGTTCGATTCCCACTGGACCTATTTTCCCGCTACCAACCAATTTCGGAATTCTTCAGGCCAATTTCGGAAACCACTGCGAATGCGGAGAGCCTCCATGATATCATTTATGGTTGGCTTTATGGAACGAGAAAGCATTGAAATACTAAAAAGAGATGCACAGGCAATCGCATCGGGACAGCACATATTGTATTTCCCCATCGTCGTGGACGCAGTGGAAGGCGATACCATTGTAGACATAGACGGCAACCGCTACATAGATTTTCTTTCAAGCGCCTCGTCCTTGAACATGGGAGGAATGAACCCTCAAATACGGCAGGCAGTTTGGCGACAGATGGAGAAGTGCACCCAGTACTGCACCCGCTATACGCTCAACCGCCCAATGGTCGATTACGCAGAAAGGCTCACCTCCATATACCCAGGTGGAATTCCCGCAAAGGTGTTCTTCACCCTTTCAGGCTCTGACGCCGCCGATATAGCCTACTGCTTCGCCAAAGCGTATACCAAAAGAAACCACTTCATAAGCTTTAGAAACTCATTCCATGGCAATACATACGCATCATCCAACCTCTCCGACATGGAAGGAGAGGAGCTTCCGTTGCTATCCAACATCCATCGCTTTCACTATTTCCATGAAAACGACGCTGTTCCTCTTGACGGCGACTATCTGGCTGAAATGAAGGATGCCTTCAAGAAAGGTCTTTCCCCTGGGGATGTAGCTGCAATCTTCATCGAACCCATCCAAGGTGATGGAGGGCTTCGCCCCGCCAATAAGGAGTTCATGCGTCAGCTATATGGGTTCTGCAAGGAACATGGAATCCTCTTCATATGCGATGAGGTTCAGCAGGCTTTCTTCAGAAGCGGCAGTTGGTTCAGCATAGACCGTTACGGTCTGGTTCCAGACGGAATCATAATGGGCAAATCGCTGGGTGCAGGTTTCCCTTTGGGAGGCTTCATGGCCAGAAGCGAAATCATAGACAGCCTCAGCGCAACCGTATGCGCATCCACCATGGCGGGATACCATCTTGCGTGCGCCGCTGGGATAGCCCAATTCGACTACATGGGCCAAAAGTCCTTCAGAACCATGCTGGACGAAAAGAGCCGTCTGTTCGAAAGCCTGGCGAGGGACATAGCAGGCAGGTGTAAATGGAAAACACGACTGAGTCTTTCAGGCGTAGGGTTTTCATACGGCCTTCAGGTATTCGACAGGAAAACAGGTCTGTCTGACAGGCTCACAGCCTTCAAGATCGTCTTCAGATGCTATGAACTTGGCCTTTTGATCATCACCGTTGCGGGAAACACCATAAGGCTCCAACCACCCTTCTCAATCAGCGAGGAGAACCTGAAGAAAGGCTTCGAATTACTTGGGCGTGCCATGGACGACATAGACCAGGGATATGCATCCAACGAGATGCTGTATTTCTACAGAAAACGATATCCTGGGACGGATAAGGCCTAACCGGAGGGAAAAATGGACTACTCATACCATAGAAACGAAGTGATCATACGAAAGAAGACAAGGGAGTTCTTTGGCGTGGGGACCGTCGTGACAGCATCATCCTATCTTGTCCTTGTCGTGGACTTCATGCTCATTGGCTGGATTCTAGGGGCCGATGCCGTTGCCGCAGCCGCGCTGTGCGACAGCTTCGTGGATTTGGCGGAGTTCCCGGGCTTTGTCCTTTCATCAGGTGGTCCAATACTTGCAGGGATACTTCTTGGAAAACGCAAGTTCAGCAAGGCGAACCAGGTGTTTACGCTCTCCTTCATCCTCACGATTGCAGCCAGCCTCCTCTGCTGGTGTCTGCTGCCGTTCTGCGGCTTCTTTGGCAGAGCCTTGACCAACAACGGTGCAATTGCAGGCGATGTGGCAAGATACGCCTTCTTTTGCCTAGCCGCCGCTCCGTTCGTGGGGATAGAACTTGTCCTGTCCGGATTCGCTGTGTTGGACAACCATTCCAACCTGGCCATGGGATCCGTTGTAACGGCGAATGTCGTCAATATTGGTCTTGATATAGTCTTCATGAAGGTGCTGGACTTTGGAGTCGCAGGTGCGTCTCTGGCATCCTTGGTTGGAAACGCAATGGGAATACTCGTATGTCTGCCGTACCTTTTTTCAAAGAGCAGAACATTTCGCTTCGAGCTAAACCTCTCTGAATTGAAGGGCACCTGCAAGGAACTGCTGGCTTCAAGCACTTCCTTTGCCGTTGACAAGGTGAGCAGAATCGTCTCTGGTTTGATCGTGAATGTCACGCTGGTGTATTTCGTTGGAAACGTTGGAGTCGCCCTCTATGCCGTGTACGGCAGGTTGAAGTTCATCCTGAAGATCATCGCAGGAGGGGCCTTGCAGACGATCTCCACTCTTGGAAGCATGCTCTACGGGGAGCGTGACTTCTTTGGACTCAGGAAGATGATGTCCATTCTGCTAAGATACACCTATTCCCTGCTTGTAGTGATGGAGATGGTTCTGTTTTTCATTTCAAGGCAATTCCTTCTCTCCTATGGAATCGAACCTTTGGATGAGACCTTGGTCGCATTCAGGATCATGTTGCTCAGTCTTCCTGTCTTTTGGCTCAACGACATCCTTTCCCGTTTCTATCCAAGCATCCAAAGGCAGCAGCTGTCGGTTACGCTCCTGACGTTCCAGAATGTGGTGTTCAGAATACTGCTTCTGCTTTTAGGGGCCTTTGCAATAGTCAGACTGCATCTTGCAAGCCTTCCAGTTGTGGCCGTATGGTGCTTCATGGTCGAACTGTTGTCGCTAGGCCTCATCTTTGCCATTGAGAAGCACAAATACAAGAACATAGCCCTCATAGAAATGAAGGACTTCGTTGCACCGGACTGCCATACGTTCTCCATCACAGGAGATGCCAAAAACGTTGCGGACGTACACCAGGAGATCGAGAGCTTTTGTTCGAAGAACGGCATTTCACGCAGGAAGGGAACCCTCCTGGCCATAGCCTTCGAGGAGGCTGTCCTGTACATCATAGACCAGAACAAGGATGCCGACATGATAGACATATGTCTGCTTTTGGAGAATGGATATCTCTTGGTCCGCATAAGGGACAACGGCTCGCCTTTCAATCCATTGGCGTTCGTAGATGAGAACGACATCCTTAGGCTCAACAACATAAACCTTTTGGAGAAGCTTACAAGCCAAAAATCGTATATGCGCATCATGAACATGAACAATACGGTGCTCTCCATAAAGCTTGAGGATACTGGGGATGGGGATGCAAGGAATGAGGGAGAGAAGAATGAATGAGAACACAGCCCTACTCTGCCAAAGGTATCCAGCAGTCGCAAACCTGGTTGCACAGGAGGGCGGAACGACAATCCTTGATTATTTGAGGAAAATACGCCATAGCCAACTTCCAGACATCATGCCATCAAAGGACCTGTTGGAAGAGACCCAATCCTATTTCACACCTTTCTTTGGCAACGAGATTGCAAGGAAAGCCTCCCTTGCAATCGAACACAGCCACTGCATCTCAACTTCGAACCATCATCATCCCGCATTCGAATTCATGACCGTCCAGGAAACGATCCTGTATTACATGTGGATGGGAATGCAAAAAGAGGAAGATTCCATCACTCCGTTCTTCGCTGCATCCAACGTAAGCATCAGCAACACGGTCTATCCAAGAGGGATGCTGATATATGATTGCTCCCTCCCGCAAAGATTCTTCAGACTACCTATATACCATTGGAAACTGACAAGGCAGTGCGTCGCCACGCTTGAGGGAATCACTTCTGAGATGGTGGCTAGAGTGAAGGATAGGATTGGCAAGGAAATGCATCAAGGGACCTTTGGCCCCCGCATGGGAGATACATTGGACTCCTTGTGCAACGATATACTTCTGTCAAACGAAGTCTTGAAGTACGACACCCTTAGGGAACAGACGACCGTAATAAACGCAATGCTTTCAGAAAGGTACTTCAAGGACAACAAGGCCCTGTATCTTTGGATGCCGCTCGAAACGCTTGCAACGCGTCTCCTCGTCAGGGACCTTCGTCACGAAGACGGAATCCTGTACAACATCCTGTTCTGCGATGAGCTCAGGGTACATATACTCCAAAACCTTAATGGCGTCTCCGGCTGTTGGACGGAAGACACTGGCGGCACCCATTTCTTCTGGGGTTTGGACAGCCGTCATATACTCTTTCCACTTAGACTTACGGAGAAGAACGGCGAAGCGTTCCTCAATGGAAGGAATTCGTTGGAAGAAGAGGTCAGCATACCATTTACCAAGGAAGCCATATTGGATGAACTGGAAAGGCTTACGCTGTTGCCAGGACTCTTTCTGTGCTTCCTTGAAATCCATTTTCTTCGAGACTTCACTGTCTTTGGTGGATACTTTCAGCCAACCTACCTCAAGCAAATGGCAAAAGGCCTTGCCGGAAGCCTAAGGGAACTGGGCATGTTTGGGAAGGAAGCTTCAATCATCGAGTCAAAGACAAACTACATGACCTTGGGATTGACGTATTTCTTTCGCGAGAACTCTCGTGGGAAGTACCCTGTCTCCACCGCAGAGCTTTTGGAAGAACCCATCTCGTTGGATTCTTTGAACGACCTGTTGGATATCACTATAGAGGATTCACTAAGCTACATTGCTTTTTAGGGTTTTGCGTTTACTAAAAATTTGTAACCTTTGTTTCTTTGGTTTGTTGCCAAGTCAGGGAACGATACCCTTGACTACAAAAAAAGGAGAAACGCAATGAAAAAAGCATTCAGAATTATCGGCATTGTCTTGGCTTTGTCACTCGTTGTGGGTCTGGCAATTTCCTGTGACCCCAGCACGGTTCCAGATGGAAAGACGGCTCAGACCAAGAAGTCCATGACAAGTGCGGAATACAAAGCCAACAGCAAGGCCTTGGAAGGTATGGCGGTCGTTGAGGCGTATGCCATGACGCAACCAGAAAAAGCTGTTTCAAGTTCAAAGAGCATCGCAGGAGAATACAAAGTCGTATTCGACGGAAAGAAAACAATCAAAACTTCTGAAATTAGGAGCCAGCTTGAGGACAAGGCTGCCGCACCAGGCGCAAGTCCAGAAGAGCAAGCCTTCTACACTGCGCTTGCAGCTTCTCTTCCACAAGACATGGAAGTGGCTGTGGAGGCTGGTTCATATGTGAAATACAGGGTGGATGAGAATGGCGTGTCGCATATCTCCTCCCTCGACATTGAAATCATGCTTGATGATGGAAAGACCATCGAGATAGAGAAGGATGAGGACGACAAGTGGATTGAAATCGACGGAACATTCTTCGACAACTCTGAGCTTGAAAGGATGCTAGATGCCGCAGACGATGCAGCAGATGCAATCGAAGAGATCTTCGAAGAGTTGGGAAAGAACATCACAAACGGAAAGGTGAATTTCAACGCGTTGATTTCAGGAAAGAAGACGGAAATCTCATTTGAAATTATGGATGACGGAGAAAAGGAGGCGGAGATTGCGGGTTTCGTTGTCTTCAAGGTAGAAAACAACAAATTCATGACAGACTTCAACTTCAAGTATACTGAATACGATGATGGAGGGATTGAAGATACCCTCACAATAGAAGTATCAATGACCTTTGATCTCTCTGTTCCGTCCGTAGAGGATTTGGACATGCAAGAACTCGTCAAGAAGCTTAATGAAAACTCCGTCTCCGTCAAAGTGAACGGCACGAACGTTTGGGCAGATGCCTTCATAGATGAACTGGATTAAGCATTTCGCTTAAGACACATTACAGCGGTCACCTTCCAATTTTTGGAAGGTGATTTTTTCTATTTTCCCAGAATCTTTTCAAAAACCGTGAATGGAAATGATTGGTAATTTGTATTCATTTAGTATGAAGTACAAAAGCAGACCAATAGAATTCAAATCAATCAAGGAAATGCCGGCCAATGAAAGGCCTCGCGAACGCATTCAGGAAAAAGGGCCAAAAGGCGTAAGCGACATCGAGCTTTTATGCATAATCCTTGGCTCTGGAGGAAAAAACCGTCCGGTACAGGATATAGCCTTGGACATTCTGGAGACGATAGACCTCAAAGGCGGCGCAGGAGTAACCCCTACAGACCTTTCAAACGTTCCAGGCCTTGGACTAGCAAAGGCAGCGTCGATATGCGCATGTCTGGAGTTTGGAAGACGCATGACCTATAGTGGATGGAAGAACATGCGTAGTCCGCAGAACATCTTCGATGCCATACGCCACTACGGAACACGTTCACAGGAGTATTTCCTATGCATAATGCTCAACGGAGCCAACGAACTCATTGGCATAAACGTAGTGACCGTAGGCTTGGTGAATCGAACGCTTGTCCACCCCCGCGAAGTTTTTGCAGGCCCAATCAAGGAGAGGGCTACCTCAATAGTCTTGGCTCACAACCACCCTTCAGGCAACCTCCTCCCCTCCAGCGACGACCTGTCCATCACCTCAAGGCTGCGCAAAGCCGGCGCTTTGCTGGGAATCGAGGTGCTGGACCACATAATCTTCTCCGCTGACAGCTACAGATCCATGCTTGAAAGCGGCGAGTTCGTAGTTCCGTAGGAATTAGCAGAGATAATGTTACAGCATTTTTGTTTTTTGGCATTTGCTGTAACAAATCTGTTACAGCACTCCAGAAAAAACACACTTGTGATAACAAATCAAAATGGAAAGAATAATCAGCGACCTAAAAAAAGAATTGCAACAGCTTAACAGAATGCTTCGAAAAGTCAAAGAAACGGAAAAAGAAGTGAAAGGCTCCCTTTCGATAAGAAACAGAGGCGACACATACATCTTTTTTCGCTACACCGACCGCAACACTCCCATCGAATACCTCAACAGCTCAAAAACGGAACTTCTCTCCAGACTTGCCCAGAAACGCTACGATGAGCAAATGGCAAAAACCATAAGGGAAAGGATCAACGCCATTGAAAAGAGTCTGAAACCTCTTGAAAAACTAAAAGACAGGAAAGACCTTGCACACATCTACGACGACATGCCAAAGGAGCTGAAACAGCATATAAAGCCCAGGATGGATGAAAACGAAGAATATGCGGCAAAATGGCAGTCGAAGAAGCTGCTTACCAACAGCATGGAAAAGAAGCATCCATGCAAAACCCTCAGAGGCGAATATGTCAGATCAAAGAGCGAAGCTCTAATTGCAGACAGACTCTTCGCCAGAGGGGTACCATACCACTATGAACCCATGGTAATGCTGACTGGAAGACCAACCCTCTGCCCTGACTTCTACGTCCTCAACAAAAGAACGAAGGAGAACTTCTTTTGGGAGCATCTTGGAATGATGGACGATCCAACGTACTGCAACAGGAACATGAAGAAGATAAGGGACTACACGGACATGGGGTACATCCAAGGCAAAGACCTTATAATCACCTATGAGACGAAGGAATATCCACTTGATACGAACTATATAGAGAAAATCATCAAAAGGCTTCTAAAATGACGAACCAAGAACAACAAACCTTGGTGAACTGCTACAGTTGAAGCCAGTTACTCTGCGTCTTTGACCGTGGCCTCGACTTCAATGACAGTGGCGTTCTTCGCGAGCTTGAGGAATCTGAAAGCCCATACGAAAACACCAACACCCAGCAATGCCACAATGACACCCACTACGACAGCAAAGGTCGTAAGCACCGCCGTTGGCTTTGCAAACAGGATGATTGCAACCAGAATGCTAACCACGGCCTCAACGAAGAAGTGGCTGGTGGAGATTCCAGGAATGAACGAACGGGCCATTGCAGCGTTCTCGAATGAAACGAACGCAGAGAACACAAGGCAGATTGCAAACGCATAGACAAGTACAGTCATGGCAGTCTGTGCAACGAACATTGGAACAAGGATGGCGGCAAGGCCCACAAGGGTCGTCAGCACACCCTTGACGATTGCAAGGGTCTTGGTTGCAGAGGCAAAATGCCAGCGCTTTATGTTGAACAGTGTATAGAGACCATCGCACAGAGCACCAATTCCAGAAGCTATCATCATTATCTTTATGAAGGAATCAGAATGCATGATTATGAGAATCCCAAGCCCTACAACAAGGACTCCGACCAAAAGCATAGCAACGAACTTTGACCTATAACCTTTGAAACCTTTAAGAGCCATAAAACATCCCCCTTCTCAGCAGACTGGATTCAGTAGACTAGAATCGATACACTATATCGACACCCTAATCTACTCAACAATCGAGTAAGTTTCAACTTCGAAAACCAAAAGGCTGTTAGGCTCTATCGTACCTGCACCGTTCTCACCATACCCAAGGTCAGGATGGATGTAGAATATGTAGTGGGAACCAAGAGGCATAAGCTGACAACCTTCAGAGAAACCAGCTATGACGTTAGTGAGTGGAAACGACGAATGGGAGCCTCTTGCGTAGGAGGAGTCCATAACAGTACCGACCAAGAGTTTGAGTTCATAGTCAAGCTCAACGGTATCGGTCTGCTGTGGATGAGCCCCCGTGCCCTGTTTGATGATGCGGTACTGGAGGCCTGACGAGGTTGTGTGTACGTCCTTGGATTTCGCGTTCTCTGCAAGGAAGTCCTCGGCGACCTGGAGGTTCGTGACGGCAAGCGCGGCCCGACGGGAGGTGTAGTCTGCAATGTAGTCGTTGACTATCTGGTCCATTTGGGTGGCTGTGTAGCGAGGAGTGCCTGCAGTGTAGTCCTCGTCGCCAAGGATTGCGAACTCGTCCAGCATCTCAGGGTACAGTTGGTACTTGTAGGCATAGTAGTACGACCCCGTGCGGTAGCCAACGACGTAGCTGAACTTTTCAATGAGGGTCTTTGGCACCAACGTCTCAGAGCCTGATGTAGCAGAACCAGCCACTCCTGAGTTTGAAGCCCCAGAACCCGCAGAACCAGCAGAATCAGCTGCGTATATACAAAACAAGGCCATCATAAAGACCAAAACAACAAGCAAGAACCTTTTCAATCCTTTGTTCATTCCCATACCTCTTCGACTTCTAATACTATTGCTAGACCAAACGCTTTTCAACTTGCAAACGCAAATCAACACTTTTGTTCACAAACATCGGCTTTCCCTGTTCTGAAACGACTCCCCACAAGGCTTTCCATTCAATTCTTTCAACTTTCAAATGGAACCTTCATATAGATCCCCCTGCACCGCTCCAAGCTCCCTCATACGGGATTCAAGTGCACGAAGGAAAGTGTTCTTGTCCGCAAACGCCCGTGGGGATGCAAGCCTGTGAGATGGGGTCTCGCACACAAGACGCTCAATCACAACGGACGCGGGAATGCGTCTCAAAATGTATATCACAGTTGCAATATGGCGTGTCATGCATGGAGCGGAGATTTCGCCTTCCAGATACGAATCATACAAAGCAGTGCCGGAAGCGATATTAAGGTTATGTATCTTCATGGCATTGGGCTTCACTTCATTCAAAACGGCTATGGTCTCGTCAAGCTCGGCTAGGCCTTCACTTGGAAAGCCTGTCAGCACATGCACGCAAAGTTCAAGACCGTGGGCCTTCACTGCAGCGCATGCATCCTTGAAGCACTGCACGTCATGGCCACGATGCATGGACTTCAATATCCTGTCGCTACCGCTTTGAAGTCCAAGCTCTACACACACCTCGCCACACCTAGACCTGTACGACTCAAGAAGCGAGAGCTTTTCCTCATCAAGGCAATCCGGCCTTGTAGAGACGATGAAGCCCTCCCAGTCGTAATTCCCCAAGGCGTAGTCGTATACAGCCCTAAGACGCTCAACCGGCGCAAACGTATTCGAAAACGACTGAAGATACAATGCAAAATGGGAGACTTTGTAACGTGATTCTATGAAACGCCGCCCACGCTCTATCTGGCTGCGGATATTCTGTAGGTTCTGCAGGCGAACATCAACCAAACGTCCATCCTCCAGCACATCACACAAAGCCTCATCTATACCTGCTTCGAATCCGCTGCCATGCCTGAACCCGCTTTCGTTCGTCCTAAGATACGCAGCCCTAGCCCCTTGGCTATCGCAATATACGCACCCTCCAGTCCCCTTCTCGCCACAGCGGTTGGGACATGAGAACCCAGCATCCACGCCAACGCGGAACACCTTATGCCCATGCTTTTCAATGAGACTGGACGAATACGACCTATAAAACGGTTTGGACAAAGGCTTCGAACCCTGCATACGAATCACCATGAACCACTATCAACCAAAACCTCCTGGAACGTCAGCTGAACTTTGCATCCAGAATCCAGCGGTTTCCATTCACGAACGCCTTGTGATCCATCTCCTTCTTGGCCGGCAGCTGCAGCCCATTCACCCAAAGCACCCCATCTGCACACGCAATGCCAATGCCGCGGTCCTTTCTGAATCCTACGACTGTACCCGGCTCCGGCAGTGCACTCCCTCCACAGACCGATTCCCTTGTCTCCTCCAAAACCAAGTCCACTTCATTGAAACCGCCCCATACGCTTGTAATGAAGACCTCACGGCCGTCAGCAAGTGCAAAGGCCTTTGGCCAAGGATAGGAGGCACGAACAAGTGCATGCAGTTCAAGCACAGACTTCGAGAAATCCAACTTGCCGTCAGCCTTGTCTATCATTTTGCAGTACGATGGCTCACCGCATTGGGCAATAGGCGAAATTTCACCGCATAAAGCCTGTTTCAGGACATTGGGGACAAAGGAAGCCGCCTCTAGCGAGACCTTCTCCGTAAGCGAGGAAGTGGTCTCAGTACCATCCAAGGGGAACTGCATCATGCCCCATATATCGCCCTCGTCCATCTTCTCGCCAATGGTCTGCACGCTTATGGAAGCCTCCCTCAAGCCTCCTAGGATAGTAGCCTGGATTGGAGAAGGACCTCTGAAGAGAGGAAGATGGGACGGATGCACGTTGAACCTTCCGTTTGGAAAGAGGGCAAGGAACATAGGTCCGAATATACGGCCAAAAGCGAACGACACAAGGACGTTTGCACCAATGCTCCTAACGGCATCCCGTGCAGGGGTCCTCAATGAATCGAACTGAAGGACAGGGATTCCAAGCTCCAAAGCCGCCGTCTTCACAGGAGGCGGGCACAGCTTGGAGGAGCGCCCTACGCTCTTGTCGCACGATGTCAGGACTCCAACGACATTGAACGAAGAAGCCAACGACCTCAGAAGAGGCACTGCAATGTCAGGGGTTCCTGCAAAAAGGATCCTTGCATTCTCCAAGGAAGATGAAAGCTCCGCCAAATCAACCCTTCCTCTTCTTGCTGGACAGCTTGTCAGACTTTCTTTCAGCACCAGCCTTTCTGCCGCATCTCTTGCTGTAGAGCTTGAGGACCTTATCCCTTTCATCCTCGCTCAAGCGGTCTATGAAAAGCTTTCCGTCAAGATGGTCGTTCTCATGCTGTATGACACGGGCAAGGAGCCCCGATGCATCCAAAGTGAAGGCATGGCCCTTCTCGTCCTGGGCAAAGACCTTGACCTTGGAAGGTCTTATGACATTGTGGTATACACCAGGAATGCTGAGGCATCCCTCTTCGTAGGGGCAGGTATCCACAGAGGTCTCGACGATCTCTGGGTTTACGAAGGCCTTTCTCGTCCCATCATTCAGCGAGACGATGAACAGCCTCTTGTCAACGCCAACCTGAGGGCCGGCAAGACCAACGCCATCGGCCTCGTCAAGTGTGTCGAACATTGCATCTATGAGGATTTCAAGCGAGTGGTCGAACTGGGTGACCTTTTCGCATTTCGTTCTGAGGATTTCGTCCCCTATTCTATATATGTCGAGCATGTGGAAATGATACTCAAAGCAGGTCTACAGGGTCAACATCAATCTCAAGAACGGCGCTTGACGGCACGGAAGTATATGACAGAACGTTTTCAAGAAGAGAGAGCATGTCGGATGGTTTGAATGACCTAAGCAGCACCTGGAACCTGAAATTGGCCTTGATCTTCTCTATTGGGCATTCGTTTGCGCCATAGACCTGGACGTCGAATCCAAAGAAGGCGGCCTTCCCGCTCAGTTCGCTGGCCAACGACTCTGCAAAACCCCTGGCGACTTCGGCCTTTGGAGAGCGGACGACAAGGTTGACCATTCTGGAGAACGGAGGAAATCCAAGATCCCTGCGCAGCTTGAGCTCATTGTCGAAGAAGGCTTCGACCTGCCCTTTGGAAGCCATGACGATTGCAGGGTTGTCCTTCATGCGGGTCTGGACCACGACCCTGCCGTTGGAATCCGCCCGTCCAGAGCGGCCTGCGACCTGCACGAGAAGATCGAACGTGCGCTCCTCAGCCCTGAAGTCAGGGACAAGAAGGCCGCTGTCCGCAAGGACTATCCCCACAAGCTGTACGTTTGGGAAATTGAGGCCTTTGGCGACCATTTGGGTTCCAATGAGGATGTCCAACGAACCCGCACGGAACTCGTCCAACGTCTTCTGGATTATCTTTCTGTCCTTTGAGACGACATCTGTATCAAGGCGTGCGGTTCTGTATTGAGGGAACAGCCTTTGTACCTCCTGCTCCACCTGCTCAGTGCCAAAGCCGGAGTACATGACATCAAGGGATCCACATACAGGGCACACCCTAGTGGGCTTTTGCGTATAGCCGCAGTAGTGGCACTTCAACGTTCCCGTCTTCTTATGGTACGTCATGGCCACGTCGCAGTGAGGGCACTTGAGCTCATAGCCACAGTTGCGGCAGTGGAAGTAGTAGCTGTAGCCACGCCTGTTGAGAAACAGAATCACCTGCTTTCCAGCACCCAAAGTACGAGCCATTTCAAGTTGAAGGGTCTTGCCAAAGATGCCGTCCTCGTGCGTCATGTCCGCAATCTCGACCTTTGGCATACAACCACCGCCAACGCGGGAGGTGAGGTCTATGCGCGTCATGCGCGATGGATCCTTCATCAGGTGCCAAGCCTCAAGGCTTGGGGTTGCGCTTCCCATAAGGAGCTTTCCATGGCAGTCCGCAATGCGCTTTTGGGCAACCTGCCGTGCATGGTAGCGAGGATCGTTACCGCTCTTGTATGAGTTTTCGTGCTCCTCGTCTATTATTATCATCCTAAGGTTCTCGCAAGGTGCGAACACCGCACTGCGCGCACCAATGACAAGGGAGACCTCAGACCTCTTTATCCTTCGCCATTGGGCTATCCTTTGGGAGTCCGTCAACCCGGAATGCAGAATCGCCACATTGTTCTTGAACCGCTCCATGACCTGGACGGCAAGCTGATGCGTAAGCGTTATCTCCGGCACCAGGTATATCACCTGCCCTCCTTGGGCAATCACACGTTCAGCGCATTGGAGGAACACCTCGGTTTTGCCACTACCTGTAACTCCAAACAAATAGAAGAGTCCGGACGATGCATTCATGACAGTCTCTATAGCACCTGACTGCTCTGCTGTAAGAACCACATCCTCATTCGAAACGGGCTCTTCAAAATCCAACGCTCCAAACGAAGAATCACGCCGCCCACCGGGAATCATCACGTCAAGGATCTCACCACGGCTTGAAAAGTAGAAGCGCTCCATCCAAAGAGCCAGTTCGTATTCGCGTTTTCCAAACAAAGGCTCTTTGTCGATAGCCTTGGATACGGCTTTTATCTCAAATCCAACGTCAGGCTTGGAATCCAGGACATCGACCACATAGCCTTGGACCTCGCGGCGACCAAAGGGAACCATCACCCTTATGCCAGGAACGACGTTCAAGGCATCGACGTCGAAGCTATAGGTGAACTCCTGTTTGAGAGGCACTGGAACTGCAACCTGCGCATACTTCACCATGACTTCACCGCCTACTCCAACAGCCCCACCATGAACCACAACTTCACCATAACCAACGAAAACGCCATATCCAAACCATCCTCAACCAGAGAAGCCACCAAGGCCAAGATAACGTGCAAGCTTTTTCAAATCCTCCCACACCGGTCGCTTGAGAGTCAAATCCCTAAGCACCGCCGCTGGATGATACGTACACATCATTGGAATTCCATCATAGAAGAAGAACCTTCCATGAAGCGACCCCATTGACGACTCCATCATTCCAGTCATGAGAGTGGATGCAGGCTTACCAAGGCACAGTATGGCCTGAGGCTGGATCAGTGCAATCTGCTGCTTCAGGAAAGGAAGGCAGGCGCTCTTCTCATCAGGAAGGGGATCGCGGTTCATAGGAGGCCTGCATTTGACTATGTTGGTTATATAGGCATTCGAACCGCGGTCCAATCCTATTGCAGCAAGCCATTTGTCAAGGAACTGTCCGGCTTTGCCAACGAACGGGCGGCCGGTGTTGTCCTCAGTCTCGCCAGGACCTTCGCCAATGACCATGACAATGGGCCTTTCAGAGCAGCCCTCACCAAAGACGACGTTCTTTCGCGTCTTGCAAAGAATGCAACGCTCGCATTTGAGGCATTCGCCCGTCAAAGCACCAAACGACATGTGAAGGCGAGCATCCTCGTCCACGGCTGACACAGCCTCCTCCACAACCTTGGCTACAGAAGGCACAGGGTCTGGGTACACTTTCTTCACTGCAGTTGAGAAATCGGAGCCAGCCGTAGGATGGGAAGGCTCATCGAAGCTGCGTTTGACAACGTTCTCAAAATCGTCCATAAGACCGCCCACACGACCCAGGGCAGCCTCCAGAGCGCGCTTTTTGACCTCCATATCTCCATCGTCAAACCTGTTCTCAACGTCCATATCTATCCTCAAACCATTGGTATTCGTCAGGGTCGTAGCTCACGCGCCACAGATACAGACCATCTGACGGCGCAGTCTTGCCGGCACGCCTTCTGTCGCACGAATCAAGCACATCCTTGAACTCCGCCGCAGAGCACCCATTGCCCGCCACCTCCAGCATGGTCCCTACAAGGGAACGTACCATGTGGTACAGAAACGCATTGCCGCAAACCTTGTAGCACAGAACATCGTCTCCGTACATGGACCTCTCCATGGTGAATACGGACTCATATATATCCCGATATTTGCTAGGACAGATGTCCTTCGCAGATGCAAAAGTAGTGAAATCATGCGTACCTACAAGCTGGACGGCATACGAATTGAGGACATCAAGGTCAGGCATTTCCTTGAGCCTCGTGACAAGGCCGTCCGTGAAAGCATCCCGTCCAAAACCCTGGACGGCGAAATAGCGGTACTCTCTGGCCATGGCGCTGTAGCGCGCATGGAACGAAGCGGGGACATCCCAGCTCCTAAGAATCCTAACGCTCACAGGAAGGATGGCGTTGAGACCATAGAGGAAGGCCTTTGCAGGGATGCTGCAGTCATTGAACTCAGCATGGGCGACCTGGCCCTTGGCATGGACGCCGCTGTCAGTCCTACCGCTTCCACACACCTCAACGCTGTCATCATTCAAAAAGGAAACAATGGCCTGTTTCAGCGTTTCCTGTACACTTTTTGCATTGTTCTGCGTTTGCCATCCATTGTAGCAGCGCCCATCGTATGAGAGCTCCAGCGCAACGCGGCGCCTGCCCTTTGGGGCGGCGAACTCCACAGGACGCTTCCAGTCGCTTCTAGACATTTGCCTTCCCAACGGTTTCAAGGACGACCATTGCAATTGCAAGAGGCTCTTCGTGAGTTATCGAAAGGTGCACGGCGGCCCTTGGAGCGTTGTCCAAAGTGGTACCGCACAGAACAAGCGACGGCTTGCCGGTGGCTTCCTTCTTCACGTATATCTCACGAGGGACGACCGTTTCGCAGAACCCCGTTCCACAGGCCTTGGCATACGCCTCCTTGGCTGCAAAGCGAGAGGCAAGGAACTGGGCTTTCACGTCCTCGTGGGCGTTCTCCAAAAGGGCGTACTCTTCAAGCTCGTGCTCGTTGTAGACTTTTTCAAGGAAGTGTCTGTCAAGCTTCTTCACCCTCTCCAAAGAGACAGCATCTATTCCAATACCGCTTATCATATAGCCTCCTGGGAGCCTTTCAGCGAGAAGTATATCTTCACCTGCGTAGGATTGGTGGATATGGACACGGACGACGTATCAAGGGACTGGTTGGGACCGTCCATGGTTATGACGACAGGAGCCATGTTCACCCCTTCATGGTCAACATTGGAGAAGTCCACACTTACATGAATGTCATCCACTTCAATCATGTATATCCTTTCCTGGGTTCCCTTTATCACAAGGTCAACGCTGGTTGGGATGTTGCTGTCCGCGTTGTAGCCGCTGGGAAGGGTCACTTCCAGTGGCAGCCTTACAGTCCTTGTGTCCTGGATTACCAGACCAAGGAAGAAGTACATGAACACGGCAAGGAGGAAGCAGAGTATTTTGACCTGCCAGTTGTAGAAGACCCTTTGGAAAAACTTATTGCGCCTCATTCTTTCCCTCCTCCATGGCAACAGGCTGGATGTCCAAGTAGTTGAACAGCGAAAGCAGCATGCTCTTTATCTCGTCGTGCGACAGGTCGTAGTAGAGGTTTCCGTTGCATGCAAGCGATATGGCGCCGGTCTCCTCAGACACGACAATGATGGCGGCATCGGACTCCTCTGCCATTCCCAAAGCGGCCCTGTGCCTCGTGCCAAAGGAGGCACGGATATCGGTCTGGCCTGAAAGAGGCAGATAGCATCCAGCTGCGACTATCTTGGAACCCTGGATTATCATGGCCCCGTCGTGAAGAGGAGTGTCATGGTCGAACACAGTGACGATGAGCGCACTTGAGATGTCCGCATTCATCCTTGTTCCGCTGTCTATAATGTTCTTGAGTCCAAGCCTTCTTGGGAACACGATCAATGCACCCCTCTTGGATTGGACAAGGCGCTGACACGCATTGAGGATGGTCTCTATCTGGTCAGACGACGTCTGCACACCTCCAAGTCTGAAGAAACGGGACCTTCTGCTGACACCTGGCGTGAACGTCCTTCTAAGCTCAGGCTGGTACAACACGCACAGGAACACCACACCGGGAACGGCCAAGAGCTTCATGAGACTTGCTATTATGTCAAGCTTGAGCAGACTGCAGGCAATGTAGACGAACACATAGGTCAGAATGGACCCAATGATGCGGGAAGCCCTGTTTTGGGCAAGCGCTATGTAAGTACTGTAGAAGAAGACGGTCAGAACCACTATCTGTACAGCAGCCCTGATCATCTCAGGCACGGTTGTAGGCAACATCCTCTCAATTCTCCTCTGTCCAGTTCAACGTTCTGGAAACGGCTTTGTTCCAGAATTTGACCTTGGCCTCACGAGTCTCCTCGGACATCGTGGGCTCCCATCTCTTCTCTTCCCTCCAATGGCTGGAAAGCTCATTCATGCTGTCGAACATACCAACTGAAAGCCCTGCCGCATACGCAGCGCCAAGGGCCGTCGTCTCTATTACCTGCGGCCTTATGACAGGGATTCCAAGGATATCGGCCTGGAACTTCATAAGAGGCTTACTGTTCGTAAGTCCACCGTCAACCTTGAGCTCACGCATCTTTATGTGGCTGTCCGCCTCTATGGCATCGAATATGTCGTTGGCTTGGAACGCCGTGGCCTCAAGTGCAGCACGGCATATATGGTTCCTGTCGCTGTAGCCAGTAAGGCCTGCAATCACACCTCTTGCGTCGCTTCTCCAATATGGAGCGAAGAGTCCTGCGAATGCCGGCACAATGTACACACCGCCGCAGTCGTCCACCCTTGAGGCGAACTCGTCAAGCTCCTGCGCGCTTTGGACCATCTTGAGATTGTCACGTATCCACTGCACCAGAGAGCCGGCTACGGCAATGGAGCCTTCGAGGGCGTATACGGGAGGTTCCCCTTCTCTTTTGTATGCAACGGTGGAAACCAGGCCGTTGTTCGAGAAGCAAAGCTTGTTGCCGGTATTCACAAGAAGGAAGCATCCAGTGCCGTATGTGCACTTTCCAAGGCCTTCAGTGAAGCAAGCCTGTCCAAAGAGGGCCGCCTGCTGGTCTCCAAGGATCCCACAGACGGGAACTTCACCTTGGAAAGGTCCTGCAGCCGATGTAAGGCCATACGTCCTTCCAGTGGAAGGCACTATCTCAGGAAGCGCCTTCTTTGGAATCCTGAACACAGCCAAAAGGTCGTCGTCCCACTGCAGGGTGTTTATGTTCATGAGCATGTAGCGAGATGCATTGGTCACGTCGGTCACAAAGCACTTGCGGGCTGTGAGGTTCCATGTAAGCCATGTATCTATCGTTCCAAAGACGGCATCGCCGCTTTCAGCTGCATCCCTGAGCCCTTCGACGTTGTCCAAAAGCCACGCGATCTTGGAAGCTGCAAAGTATGGGGAGAACAAAAGCCCGCACTTCTTCTTGAGCCAAGACTCGTCGCAGCTCTGCTTGAGCCTGTTTATGAGCTCTGCGCCCCTGAGGTCCTGCCACACTATTGCGTTGTACCACACCTTGCCGGTCTTGGGGTTCCACGCAACGACGGTCTCCCTCTGGTTGGTGATTCCAACGCCTGCGATGTCGCTGGCCTGTGCATCCGCTGCACGAAGGGTCTTTACGATCGTCTCCGTGGTGTTGTCCCATATCTCATAGGGATCATGCTCCACCCAACCTGGATTTGGGAAGATCTGCCGGTGCTCTATCTGATGCGACGCCCGTATGTCGCCATGTTCGTCGAACAGAATGAACCTTGTACTAGTAGTCCCTTGGTCAATTGCACCCAGATACTTCATGAGCCCTCCAGCCTCCAGAATGCACTCATTATATAACATCCAAGCCTAGACTGGAAGTGAAACGAAATCCATATCCTCCGCATTTCCAACGGCATCATCAGCCATATCCTCACCGCAGACCGTGACACGGACACAAGATGTCCCTCCGTGCATTTCGCACAGAATCCTGCCAGCCAGATCCTCAAGGTCCTTCGCTGTCAGAGAAAGGAGGATTGCACGTCTTCTTCTATGCAGAGCCGGAGTCAAACCGTAGACAATGCGTCTGAACGACTGCGCACACTTCATCTGCGGAGTTGGAGCCTTCATCTCCCTGCCAACCATTGACACGACGCCATACTCTACATCCTGTGGATCCAGACCGCAGCCAAGGGCCTTTTTGAACTCCTCGAACGTCCTTTCCACGCATGGGTCCCTGTATGACGAAAACACGAGAAGGTCCTCCATGTCATCCACATGGCTCTCCACGCCATACGCCCCGTTGCGTCCTCTGACGCCATCCCAAAGACAGCCCGATTCCATTGTCCATGCAAGCAGCATGGCCCCTACAAGGTCTTTGTCAGTCCTCCTTACGAACTTCGTGACAAAAGCATTGAAAGCAGGCCCGGACGACACTTGGAACACCCTTTTCCTTGCAGTGTACAATGCCATATCCAAGGCATCCTTCCTATAATAGTCAGATATCCTTACAAACTTTCCAACTGGATATCTATCTATATGTTTCAAAACAAGTTGCTTGCACTCTTCAATAGGCTCTTCGCACCCAAGGTGGAACTTGAGGCCACGTTGGACGAACACCTTGGAGCACAACTTTGCAAGCCTGTCAGACAAAGTCCTCTCAAAGGAGGGATTCCCTCCATCCTTCTCCAAACGCTCCTTGATTGAACGCATGTACATCCAGCATGACGTACCCACCATGAGCTCGCTTTCCAGAGCGCTCGTGGAGAACGTGCTTGAGGCATTGAGGACGGCATACGAATTGCCGCTGTATGTATACCCGCTTTCAAAATCAGTCAAAAGATCCGTCAAGGAGGCTTTGATTCTGGCACTGTCTGAGAAATCGGCCTCAAGAAGGATGTCACCAATGATGTCCAAGGCCTTTGCAAAATCCCCGCGCAAGGTCTTGGCCTTCACGATGACAAGGCTTATGGGGCGGCCTTTCACGTCGCGTCCGGCTGTCGTGTTTATGGCAAAGCCTCCGGTGTTGAGCTTGATGTCCGTACCCACCTGCGAATATGACCGGCCCTTAGTGCCGCACATGTTGAGGAACCTGACAAGCAAAGGGAGAAGCTTCTTGTCCTCAAGGTTCAATCCACGGACATCGAACCCCATGGAGATGTATACTATCGAACGGGTGAACAAAGGAAGGACATACAACCTGGCGCCACCTGGAGTCCTCACGCTTTGGGTTCTATATTCCGGGATGTCCAAAGGAAGGTCGTCCCTTGAGATCCTTCCAATCGTCGCAATGGCTTCAGGGGAATCAGGGGTATCGATGAACGCCTCATAATGAGCCTTCTCGTCAGGTCCCGGCAAAAGCCCCAGCTTTCCAAGGTTCGCGATCTTTTCATCCAAAGTCGCTTTGAAACGCTCCTCACTGGAGGGATCCTCCTCCACCGTCAAGAGACAGCGTCTGGGGTTCTCCACAAGATTGCAAAGCATCCAGTCTTCCAGATAGCGACCACCTGCCATGCGGGCCTTGAAATCTTCAAGTCCTTTGAAATCCTTCACCCCGTTTTCAGGGGAGCCACCCCTAAGCCATGAGCGGGCGGCCTTGAGACTTGTGGAGACTCCAAATGGAAGTCCGTCGCCGGGAATCTCCTGGAGCTTGAACTCCTGCCTCTTTATTGCAGCGGCCACAGCATCCTTTGGAAGGCCATCCTTTGCAAGACGCTCCACTTCAGAAAGCAGGAAAGCCTCTATTTCATCCTCCCTTCCCTTCAAAGCCTTGCTGAAGCCTATGGTGAAGGTGAGCATTGGACTGTCGGGATCGGTTCCGCACATGGGATTGAGGTCCTCCCCAAGTCCGGACTCGACTATTGCCTTGTAGAGCGGAGCACCTGGATTTCCAAGAAGGACATCCACAAGGACGGACACCGTAAGAACCTCCAAAGGGTTGCTTGATGGAGTCGTAAGCCATGTGAGAACTACACTTGAAGCGTCCTTTACGGCACATCCAATATGTTTTCTGAATGGTTTTATATGTTTTTGCTCATAGTATTCCGACATAGGAATAAATTTAGATCCTTTTGAAGCACCCGCAAGGTAACGACTTTCAAGCTTGTCCAAATACTCCTTTGAGTCGAAATCCCCAAACAGGAAAAGCCTGCAGTTGGAAGGAGAATACCATTTGCAATAGCGCTCAAGGTATTCGTCGTATCCAAGATCCACGATGGAAAGAGGATCGCCTCCGGAATCGTATTCGCACGGAGTCCCTTCATAGAGGAATTTGGTGCTGTATGTCTGGACAATCGAATCCTCAGTGCTTCTGGCACCGCACATTTCATTGAAAACAACACCATCGTACTTTCCGTCAAAGCAGCGAACCCCTTCCTGTTGGAAAGACTCCAATCTAAGGAGAGGGGCAAAGACGGCATCGGCATATATGTCGAACAGGTTGTCGAAGTCCTTCTTCAAAGGAGAAGCGAGTGGAAACATGGTCTTGTCGCAGAACGTAACTGCATTGAGGAACGTATTGGGGCTTGACTGCAAAACCAATGAGAAAGGGTCCTTAACAGGGAAACGCTTCGAGCCGCACAGAACCGTATGCTCCAGTATGTGTGCTACACCTTTGTCATCCTGAGACGGCGTGGAGAACATGAAGTTTGCCACCATTTCATGGTTCACCCCTGGCTTGGGACCTTCGTAGGAACCATTGGAGGTTCGTATATGGAACACCTCCATGCCGGTTCCGGCATGGACATAGAAGAGACCTTCTCCGTCGTACTCCTCAAGGGGTGTACGCCTTACAAGATCAAACATAGTCCGCCTTCAACAATGAATACACGACATCTGCAAGCTTCTCGAACGAAGCCTTCACTGCACTCTGGGCCGTATCGCCAAAAGCGGAAGCATAGACTACGGAGCTAGAATAGATGGTCGAGAGACTTTTCATGTCGAACAACGTAGCAGTCCCTTCCACACTTGCAGCGAACCCGCCAAGCCTGGATTCAACGACGTCCATTTGGCCGAACCTACAGACCAAAAGGCAGTCCGCTCCTCCTTTGAGCTGACTGTAGTCATAAAGGACATCCTCCTCAAGGTTGGAGTCTGCATAGAATGGAGAAACCTCGGCACCATCGGTCTTGAGGAGGGAGCACAAGTAGTCTGTCGTGTCCTTGTTTCCAATTGCATAGCCCTTGGAGTCGAACTCTATGGCCGCAACGGCAATGTCTCCAAGTATGTAGGCCCTGTCGTAGTCGAATCTGACGCTCTTCTCTTCGACGGCGGCCCTAAGAGTGGCGGCAATGGCTGGGTCAGTGGTACGTTCAAGGACCTCGAGCTCGGACTCGAAGTCAAGCACGAACTCGACCGACCCCTTGCGGACCATTGAGAAATTGAGGCAGTCGAACACAAAGCCCCCGTCTGCGCCCGTGATGTACACGAACGAATCGTCATACGCATCGCCCTTCATGTCAACGGCACGGTACATGGCAAGGACCTCGGCATTGCGGACCTTTGAGGGAAGCAAGACCGATTTCCTCGTCACGGCCACAGTGCACCTCGCCCGCGACGGATCGCTTGATGAAATGGAAACCGTTATGGAGCCAATGATATCCATGACATCACCAAACAGAGTATCGTATGAGTATTCTTCCTTTATATAGTCCTGACCATAGGAGGCCGCCATGGCCTGCATGTAGCAGGAGATGCCTCTTGTGAACATTTCGTCCTTCATGTAGGAATCGCCTTGAAGCACCAGCTCCTCAACGTTTTTCGAGACCTCGTTGCGCCTTATAGTCTCCTCAGAGCTTGCAGCTTCAAGAAGGCTTGAATCCGCTACTGCATAGACATAGAACGTGGTCTCGCGGTCAAGGACCCTTGAGAACGAGTCCTCGACGTAGAGATCGTATGCCTGAATCGTACCAAGAACGCTGAGCTCCCTGTAGACTTCCTGGTCAAGAGGGACTCCAAGGTATTCGGAAAGTTGGTCAACTATGCTGGAGTAGGCCAAAAGCTCGGCCAGCCTTGAAGAGGAGGCTCGTCCTTCTCCAACGAATGAAACGCGGTCCTTTCCAAGTCCAACCTTTGGAGAATAGACCCAGTACGGAACCCCTGATATGTTCGCCCTTATCAAGGACGAAAGGGATGTACACCCCGTAAGGGACATCATGATGGCAAAGGCGGTAAGAAACGCCAGAACGACTTTACAAAGCTTCCTTCTTCTGCGGGGCATCTTCATATAGACACCCCCAATCCAACGAACGGAGCTTTGTAAAGGAGGCCGCCAGCACCCCTCAGCCACGAAACTCCCAGCTCCCAACGGAACGAGCCAATGTAGTGTCTGTAGGCCACGCCATAAGAACAGGCGAATGCAACAGAAGGAAGAACGAATGCACCAAGGGTGCACCATCCAAGGACACCTCCGTCTTCGATGAAGGTGAATGAGCTGTCCCAAAGATTGGAAAGGATTACATCGGCTTCAAGACCCGCTGAAACGAACAGCCTCTTGGTCGAATAGGTGAAACCCGCCAACACGACAGGACGCACTGGATGAAGAGCCGTGGATACCGAATATCCCACAAGAGCGTTTGCAAGGGAAACCCTTGCAAAAACGGAGTGGTCTCTTCCTTTGTAGGTGAGAGCACTTCCTTCATCTACAGACGAAGAAGTACTTATTCTGTCGAATACAACTGCTTTTTCAAGGCTTTTCGCCACGATCAGGACATTGTTATTGGAATCAACGAACTTAGCGCCAACCTTTGGAGGTACATCGAAATCCACTGACGAAACCTGGTTTCCATAGACGTATCCAACGGTTGCACACCAAACGCTGGAAACAGTGGCGAGGAGCATAAGAAACAGCAGAAAAGCCTTCCTGACCATTGGACTTTGGAAACCTCACCTATGTGATTTGGAGAACTCCAAGGCCCACTGTCTTGCAATCTCTATTATGAGGGCCACGCTGTCGTTCATGGCGTCAAGTGCCGCCCACTCGAACCTGCTATGGTAGTTGTGTCCGCCGGTATAGAGGTTTGGGCATGCAATGCCCTTGATTTGGGCTATGCGGGAACCATCCGTGCCGCCCCTGATTATCTCTGTATGAAGCGGTTGTCCAAGGGCCTTTCCAGCCTTGAATATAGCTTCTACGGCCCACGGATCCTTCTTTGCAGCCTCACCCATGTTGAGGTAGCTTATCTTGCTGTCCACAGTGACCTTTCCACCAGCATAGAGAAGCTCTACAGTCTTTCCAAGGCTCTGAAGGACCTCGATCCTCCTGAGAAGTCCATCGTAGTCGAAGTCCCTAAGGTACACTGTAACGTCCATGTCCGTTGCGTTTCCACTTGCGCTCTGGGCGCAGTAGTAGCCATAGCGTCCGTCAGTGGCTTCAGGACTCTCGGCCTGAGGGATTGCGTTTATGAATGCACTTGCCATCGTCAGGGCATTGACCATTCTGCCCCTTGCGGCTCCAAGGTGGTACGAAACGCCTGAGAAATGGACTTTGACCGTAGCGGCGTTGAAGCATTCAAGCTCCACTTCGTATCTGGTGCCGCCGTCAACGGTGTAGAGTGCCTTTGCATTAAGCCTTGAGGCATCGAAGAAATCCATTCCACAGCCGGTCTCTTCGTCCGGAGAGAACAGGATCTCTATCTCACCATGCTTTATTTCAGGATGCTTCATAAGGTATGAAACCGCAGTCATTATCTCCGCAACACCTCCCTTGTCGTCACAGCCAAGAAGGGTGTCTCCGCTTGATGTTATTATGGTTGAACCAACATAGCGTGCAAGCTCAGGATTGTCCGCAGCCACTATGCTGTATTCATCGTTGAGCTTTATATCCTTTCCATCATAGCTTTCCACTATGTGGGGTCTTACATGATTGCCTTCAACGTCATCGGCTGTATCAACATGGGAGCAAAAGGCAATGCTCGGAAGCCCTTGCTCCGTGGCATCCAGCCTTGCAAGGAGGTACCCATACTCATCCAAAACCACGTCCTTGAGTCCAAGTCCCTTGAGTTCACCTTCAAGCATCCTCAAAAGATCCCACTGACCCGGTGTGGACGGGTGCTTCTTGTCTGCAATGGATTCATCGCTCATGGTATCCACCTGAACGTACCTTAGAAAACGGTCAAGGACTTCCTGTTTGTACATGCTTCACTCCTGAGATTTCATGGGAGCTGTGGAAGCTCCCTCTCTGTATATTATACAGAACTTTCGTTTTGTTGTACTATAGAAACATGCACAACCTTGCCATCTATCTTAGGAAGTTCAGAAAAGAGTGTGTGCTGGCACCTCTTTTCAAGCTGCTGGAAGCCCTTTTCGATCTCTTGGTTCCACTGGTCGTGGCCAAAATGATAGACTCAAACGCCGTTGGCATGGGAAAAAAGTATATGTTCATCTACTTTGGGACCCTCATTGCCATGGCAATAATTGGACTTGCCTTCAGCATTGTAGCGCAGTTCTTCTCCGCCAAGGCAAGCTGTGGCTTTGCAGGATCTCTAAGACAGGCGCTCTTCGACCACATACAGGGCTTTTCGTTCGCAGAGCTGGACAGGCTTGGGAGCGACACCCTCATAACACGGCTGTCAGACGATGTAAACCAAGTGCAGACGGGTCTGAACATGGGGCTGAGGCTCCTTCTCAGAAGCCCCTTCATAGTCTTTGGCGCCATGGTCATGGCGTTCACTATAGACACGACATGCGCATTGGTCTTCGCAGTTGCAATCCCGGTTCTCCTTGCAGTCACGTTCCTCATAATGAAGGTGAGCATCCCTCTCTTTGGACGCGTCCAGTCAGGACTGGACAGGGTTACAGCCCTCACTCGCGAGAACCTGACAGGTGTGCGGGTCATAAGGGCGTTTTGCCACGAAGAGGAGGCTGTCGAGGAATTCGAAAGGAGCAACAAGGCCCTCACCAGGCTCAATGTCTTCGTTGGAAAGGTCTCCGCCCTGCTCAATCCATTGACGTACGTTCTCATAAACATAGCCGCCGCGGTCCTCATAGACAAGGCCGCCGTCCGCGTGGAGCTTGGAGCCCTCCAACAGGGGGAGGTCGTAGCCCTCTACAACTACATGCTCCAGATAATCGTCGAACTCATAAAGCTGGCGGCCCTCATAATCACGTTGAACAAGTCGCTGGCTTGCGCAAAGAGGGTGTCTGGAGTATTGAAGGTGAAGCCAAGCATGGAATATGCAGGGCCTTTCATAGAAGATGCCAAAGAAGAGAAATCACAGGCCTGTGGCAATGCAAAGCCTGCAGTCGAGTTCTCAAACGTCACATTCACATATCCTGGAGCTGGAGCTCCAAGCCTCTTGGACATTGGTTTCAAGGCATACGAAGGTCAGACGATTGGAGTCATAGGGGGAACAGGAAGCGGAAAGAGCACGCTTGTAAGCCTCATTCCACGGTTTTACGATGTAGATAGCGGTGCAGTTTCCCTAAACGGCAGAAACGTTAGGAGCCTATCCAAGGAGGAGCTTTGCGGTGAAACGGGATTTGTCCCTCAAAAGGCCGTACTCTTCAAGGGAAGTATAAGAGACAACATGAAGCTTGGAAACGAACAGGCGACTGATGCCGATATCTGGGAGGCCCTTGAAACCGCTCAGGCCAAGGAGATTGTGGAAAAGAAGCCTGGAATGCTCGATTTTGAAGTGGAACAAGTGGGAAAGAACCTATCCGGAGGTCAAAAGCAAAGGCTCACGATAGCAAGGGCCCTTGTCAAGAAACCACGAATCCTAATCTTGGACGACAGTTCAAGTGCACTGGACTTTGCAACTGATGCCGCCCTTAGAAAGGCGATCCACGCCCTTCCTGTCACGACCTTCATAGTGTCTCAGAGAATCGCCTGCGTCAGACAGACTGACCTCATACTTGTCCTTGACAACGGAACGCTTGCAGGAAAGGGAACACACGAAGAGCTCATGGCCTCGTGCCCTGTGTATCAGGACATCTACTATTCGCAGTTTCCAGAAGAGAAGAAAACTGCTGACAAGCTGAACAACGAGGAGGCCAAGGCATGAAGGATGTGAAATCAAAAAAAACAGCTTCAACGACATCGGTCTTGAAAAGGCTTTCTCCGTTCATAGGCCGGCATTGGATAGGTCTGGCTGCGAGCATAGTCCTTGCAGGTGCAATGGTGGTGCTTCAGCTGTATGTTCCAATTCTGTTCGGCGATGCGATAGACCTCATGGTTGGAGAAGGTCGTGTCAGTTTCGAGGGCATAGCATCGTACACAGGCAGGATAATCATGCTTGTCTGCATCTCTGCCATATGCACGTGGTTCATGAACCTCATAAACAATCGCATAGCGTTTGGAATCGTCAGAGAGATACGTTCAAAAGCCATAGAGCATGTCCAGCGAGTTCCATTGTCGTATCTTGACAGTCACAGCACAGGCGACATAGTAAGCAGGATAACCACAGACACCGATGTCCTTTCAGATGGCCTACTTCTAGGCTTCACCCAACTTTTTTCAGGTATCATTACCGTAATCGTGACATTGTTCTTCATGTTTTCAAAGAACGTAACGGTGTCGCTTCTTGTAGTCGTCCTTACTCCGCTAAGCTTCGTGGTGGCAAGATTCATCTCAAGCCGCTCGTTCAACCTTTTCAAGAAACAGAGCGAGGTCCGTGGCAGACAGACCGGTTTCATAGACGAAATCGTAGGCAACCAAAAGGTCGTAAAGGCGTTTGGATACGAAGACAGGGCCTCCTCCCGCTTCAGAGAGATAAACGACGAGCTTGTGGACTGCAGCCAGCAGGCGGTCTTCTACAGCAGCCTCACAAATCCATCGACACGCTTTGTCAACAGCCTTGTCTATGCCTGCGTGGCCCTTGTTGGAATACTGCTTGTCCCGGGAGGCAGTCTGACTGTAGGGGGCCTTTCCGTACTGCTTGCATACGCCAACCAATACATGAAGCCGTTCAATGACATAAGCTCGGTCGTCACCGAGATGCAGAACGCTCTAGCCTGCGCCTCAAGGCTCTTCTCCTTCCTGGAGGAAAAAGAGGAAACACCGGAAGCATCCTTGGAACTTGGCGCGGTTGGAGGGTCCGTCGACATAAAGGACGTTTCGTTCCGCTACGAAAAGGATCATCCTCTCATAGAAGATCTCAACGTCCATGCAGAACCTGGCATGAAGATCGCCATCGTAGGCCCAACAGGCTGCGGTAAGACGACGATCATCAACCTGCTCATGAGGTTCTACGACGTCGATAGCGGCACAATCTCCATAGACGGAACCCCCATCAAGGACATCACTCGACACTCGCTCAGGCGCAACTACGGAATGGTCCTCCAAGACACCTGGCTCAAAGGTGACACGGTGAGGGAGAACATACGCTTTGGCAAGCCCGATGCCTCAGACGAGGAGATCATAGAGGCAGCCAAGGCTTCGCATTGCTGGGAATTCATCCAAAGGCTGCCGAACAGTCTGGACACCACTTTGTCAGATGACGGCATAAGCCAAGGCCAAAAGCAGCTGCTGTGCATAGCCCGCGTCATGCTGTGCCACCCTCCAATGCTCATCCTAGACGAAGCGACCTCAAGCATAGACACCCGCACGGAGATTCTCATCCAACAGGCCTTCGACACCCTCATGAAGGGCCGCACGAGCTTCGTCGTGGCCCATAGGCTCTCAACCATAAGGAATGCCTCCCTCATCCTAATCATGAAGGACGGCCGCATCATGGAACAAGGCACCCACGACGAACTCCTCTCCCGCGGCGGTTTCTACGAAAAGCTCTACAACAGCCAGTTCCAGCAGGTGTAGACAGTTTTCTACACTAGGCCAAAGTGTCCCATTGCCTTGCAAACCCCATCCTCTTCCACCGTGGTGGTTATCCATGAAGCTACCGATTTGGCATCTTCAGGGGCATCACCCATCGCAATGCCGACATCAACGCAGTTGAGCATTTCAATGTCATTCCGGCTATCACCAATTGCATAGCTCCTTAGGCTTTCACAAGGATATTTTGTCAACACCACTCGTATAGCCTCCGCCTTGTTGACACCTTTGAGACGAGTCTGTCCACTTGTTTCGTTGTATTCAATGAGGTCGGAGTGCTTATCCATTATTTCTCTTATTTTTCCAAGAGCCGAAACATTGGGGTACTCTATATCCAACGACGATATTTCCACAAGCTTGCCATTCCTATAAAGATCTTCAACCGACCTTACAATTCCAGTTTCAAGCGGTGTGGGTTTCATTTGTTCAGTACGCAAAACCTCATCTATGCCTAAAATCAATGCCGGCACTTTGCGTTCTATCATCAGTCCAACAGTCTCCAACAACATATCTGGCGTAATGAACCTGTTTTGCAACACTTCGTTCCCATGGATGATTACAGCACCCATGCAAGCAATGATTCCATCGAATCCAAGAGAAAGGATGTCATTGGATATGTCCTTTGGAGATCTTCCCGTACAAAGGAAAACTACATGGTTTCCCTTATGAAGTCTCTTAAAGCATCTTTTAATGTTATCGTTGACAGTATCCTCGTATCGACAGAGTGTACCATCTATATCAAAAAAGATGATTGCACGTTCATTGCCTTTCAATGATTCCACAGCAAAACCCCCATACAACATTATAAGCTACGACTTTTGTCCGCAGTTCTTAAGAATAGAGTTTATTCTGTTCTCCATCTCGAAGGTCTCCTTGGGATCAAGCTTACCAAAACAATAACGAAGTACCGTTTCCCCATACCCTGGAAGCTGCTTCATAAGCCCATTCTTTATAGCATATGCTCTACCTTTTTGGTTTCCTGTATTGGGAAGAGCGAACCCACAAGAACGCTCATCTGAAGTCCAGCTGAACCACCTCAAACCATTATTAAGAATGCTGGTGTCGAATCCGACATAGCAGGAAGTCTGATCAGGACGAATCTGCATTGAATGAGCCCACCCTTCCTCATCGGCTCTATAATGCATGATGGAACACAGTTCGGGGTTATAGCATTGGGTTTCAAAGTCAATGACATCAGACAGGCTCGGATTCTTCTGCAAACTACTCGTATAATCATCGAGTCGCTTGGCATCTTCTTCATCGAGGACATCTCCAAAATCCTCGCGACAGACCTCAATGTTCTGATTGTCTTTGGGTGTACTATATACCAAACGCGATCCGTTGATTGGCAGCCAGTTTATGTGAGCCATGTACATGTAGTTGAAAGTACCTGCACGAAGGTTCTTTATATGGCCTGATACCTCAACCAACCTTGAGCCCTCATACAAACGAAGTTCTGGACTGAATACATACCCGGTATCGATTGAGAGCTTGTAGCTATAATCTCCACCTATAGAAACATACCGTCCCTTACCGTCTTCTCCGACTTCTACATATACGTTCCTGTATTTAGCATGTGGAAGTTCCCCATGCATTGGATGATTGTCTTCTTCAGATGGATTGCCCATAGCGGTCAACCCACAGTGGATGAGGAATCCTCCATAACTGAAATTGAAAACATCGTCAGTGCTCTCAGGACTCTCATACATTGACTTCATGGTCATGTTCTCCCCATCTATAAATAGACGCCATACCTGTTGGCCTTGGAACGGAAGAACTATGCAAACAACCGGTCCATTACTAAACTCTATAGCTTCAACTCCAGATTCATATTTGAAAACATTGGCTGTAAATGGTGAATCATTTAGCAACGGTCTCTTGGTTTCGTCAAACATAACAGGCCTTAGCGAAAATCTAGCAGCCATAATCTATCCTCCTATTTGAATTTGGCGCAGTGATGTTCTTCACTGCGCCAAATTCTACAATTCACTCGTACTATTTACAAAATAATTCCGAAAACTGCGAAAAGCACTGCTGATATAATCCAACACACAACCGTTATCTTGTATTGGGAGAAAGTCTGATCCATTAGATCAATACCGCCACATGCCGCACAGGCAAGCATTCCACCATCAGAGGAGAATGCAGTCTGGTATCCCCAAAGTCCAGCAGAAACAAGCGCAGCAATAGCCAAAGGAACGTTCGCACCAACGTTGACGGCAATACCAACGACAATAGGCATTGCTATCAAATACAATGTATAGTTGAAAGTGACAAGCATTTCGGTCAAGGAGAATGCAATGAAGATGATAAGAGGCAGGAAGGTTGGGGATACAAGTTGACTGACAACATCAACAACATATTCAACGAATCCAAGTTCAGCTAATCCGTTGCAAATAACCAAGCCACAGGTACACATGGTACACATAACAGACATGGAGGAAAGACCTTCTGTAATAACATCAGCTGCGTCTATTGGAGCAAATACTCCAGTGATGATGTAATACACAAAAGAGGTAATCAACCCCCAAGTCAATCCATATGTCATGTCCCATTCAAATGCATAACCAAATGCAAGTATTGCGACTACAGGGACGATAAAATGGGTCAAGTTGACCTTCGCTCTTGGTTCAGGGGCAGGTTCTGGTGCAGGAGGTTCCTGCAAGACACCATCTATATAGCGAGGCTTTGCTTCAGGGACAACGGAGCCCCCATTCTCGACACGTTGAAACGATTCCTTCATCTTTCCAAACGGCTTTATGACTCCACCAATAATCAACCAGCACATGAGCAGACAGACAATTGGAAAGAAGCAGAAAGGGAGACACTTGGTAAAGAAGTACATCAAACCAGTTTGGTTGCCGACAACATCCAAACCCCACATATCAATGACAGCACCAATGTAAATAGCCCAAGCCCCTATAGGCAAAAGAGTGGAAAGGTTTGCCGAGCTAGCACGCAGAACATATGCAGTCATCTCCCGAGGAACCTTGAACTCATCGGTCAAAGGAGTGATACAGTTCCCTACGACAAGTGTACTTGTGTAGTCATCAACGGCAAGGGGTATGCACAGCAAAGATGCCATGAACAAAGCAATTTTACTGCTCTTGGCCTTTTTCGCTATCCAACGAGCGAAGTATGTCCCGGCTCCACTGATCTTAAAGAGAACAGTAACCATACCACCCAGCATAAACAGGAACAGAACCCAAAAGCCGTCAGGATTAGTAACGTTAGCCGTAATAGACTCTACAAATCCTCCTACAAAGCCACTGCGATATTTGATGAATACGGTCAATATGGCAGTCAATACGAAACCTTCGACAATTCTACTTGTCAAAACGATAAACACGAAGATTGCCGCTGGCGGGATCAAAGTCCAAACCTTATAGTTCTCCCCTTCCTCCAAAACAGGGCAGAACAAGCCTATCACCAAGAAACATATTGCAAGAAAAGCGTATGCTATTATGTTCTTGATATTTCCACGAGTCATTTTTTTCTGCATTCAATTCCTCCTTTTTTGCACAATGCAGTCAACCTTGTTTCAACCCAACGTTCTCAAGCGATTGTCTAATCGCTCTGATTGCACGTTGATTGAACAAAATAGGTTCAGTGCGATACTCATCAAAAAGCTCTACGGAGCAATACCCGTCGTATCCATACGAATCCAACATTGAGAGGACCTCTTCCACTGGAAGCTCTCCATCTCCAAGGATCAGATGATCCTCAACGTCTTTTTTGCAATCAACAAGATGAACATGGACCAAATCCTTGCCGAGCTTTTCAAAGTAATTTGAAGACGGTTCCCCTACAGTAAGAGGAGCAGCCAAATCCAACATAGCTTTGACCTTTGGACTATTTATCTCTTTGAGTGCTCTGACTGTGTCATCGGATCGTATAAGGATATTGCCTTCCCAAGGAGTGACGGTCTCAAGAATCATCGTCACACCATCAACAGACTCCGAATAGGCAGCGAGTTCCTTCATGTATTTGATGAATTGTGCCCAATCTTCATCAGTGCTGTATTCATAACTGCACTGAAGTGCCGCCATAACCATGTAAGGACAACCGATGGCTTTGCAAAAATCGATGCATTGTCGGAAATACTCCATGCTTTCATCGATCCATCTCTGATCCCTCCATAGCAAACAAGCCATTTCCGGTTCAAATGACACTATAGGAAGATTGTACTTCGCAGAAAGATCCTTGATTTTTTGGATATCCTCAGGCCTCATATCAGGGGCATAAGCGTGAGGACGACCTCCCCATATTTCAATACCGTCATAGCCGAACTTCGAGGCTACTTCAAAGCTCTTTTCTATAGGCCATCTATGAAGACTGTTTGTGAAAAAAGAAATCTTCATTTTTCCTCCTTTGATTCAAAGAAATCCAAAACCTCTTTCATTTCGTTAAGATAGAGATACTTGCCAATGACTCCGTCCTCACCTGGCTTTTGGACAAGCCATGCGCAATATTTGTTGGAGTACTCAAGAGCCTCTTGCACAGACATACCCCAGATAAGGCACTGCACAAAAACAGCCAAGAAGGCATCTCCCGCACCGCTTTCATCAACCACCTTGACTTTGATTCCAGATACATGTCCTAGGCCCCTTTCTCCGTAATGGACAGCGCCATCTCCACCAAGTGTTATGAGAACGTTCTTTACTTTGTACTTTTCACATAGTCGCTTTGCGGCATCCATCCAGTCGTTTGTTTCTTCCTTCGTTGTACCAAGGAGCATCAAAGCCTCTATTTCATTGACAGCCATGGTATCGACAAAAGGCATCTCGACAACTTCAGAAGCATCATCGAAAGGACTTGGATTGATGAAAACCTTCATACCCAGCTCGCAACCGACCCTTGCACTTTCATATGCTACGGAATGAGGTATTTCAAAACCTGTAATCATGTATTCCGCGCCTTCGAGTTCCTTCAAATGGGAAACAGCCTCTTCAACGGTTATGTCAGATTCAGGTGAATCAAAGTTGAATATCAAATTCTCGCCGTTCTCCGCTACCAGGATAAGACCCAGGCTGGTTTTTATACCATCCTGCAACCAGAAATGCTCCAAATGAACCCCTGACTCCTGAAGCCACTGCTCGTTCAGTTCACCACCATCGTCCTTGCCGGCCTTACCAATGTAAGACACATCTCCTCCAAGACGTCCAATCACTATCGCGCAATTGACGCCCTTGCCGGAATCCTTGCAATAATGAAGGTTGGTTGGTATAGCGGTTTCTCCTTTTTTAGGAATGCGGACCACGTTGCAGCATTGTCCTATGCCATTACCATTAATGCACACTACTTTTGGAATATGTCCCATATTGGCCTCGAATCAATATCTCTTTGTAATGCCGAATTCCTTGACCATTTCATCAAACTTCCTAAGCTCTTCCTCTGGGATGTAAAGCATATGGTCAGGGTGCCGTGTACCTTGGACGTTCACACAAGCGGTGTATTTCATTGCATAGATATATGCAGCGGAATCAGGAAACTGCTGCATGAATGTACGTAGTTTCAACACTATACGCTGCGCCTGCCAAGCCTTCTCGTACTCGCCAGCCTTGAAGTAATCATAGATGTCTTTCATCTGATCGAGGAAAGGAACGCTCATGAAACTTACAGAAGCGGAAGCACCCATAGCCATATGGGTAAACAACGTTGCATCCGAACCGGAAATGATGCTGAAGTCATCTTTTAGGTCGTCCAATGCATCTATGCACTTATTCAGATGGATTATGTCACGAGTTGCATCCTTATAGCCTCTCAGATTAGGATACTCATGAGCCAGTCTTCCAAGCATCTCGGGAGTAAACAGCTCGTTCATCTCACGACAGTTGAAAGCCAACATAGGAACATCTGGAGCAGCCTCCAACTGAGCACTCAAGTACTGATGGGCAGCCTCTTGGGTAAGCTGGTAAAATGGGGGCAAAGAGATGGACATTGCTTTAACATCCAGCTTTCTGTATTCCTTTACCAACCACAACGCATCTCTGAGACAATTCGCCAACACAACTGCAACAATCAGGCAATCAGTCCCCTTGACTGCTTCCTGTGCACATTTGACGACTTCAAGACGCTCTTCAAGGGACAAAGAATAGGTTTCATCTCCAAATCCATTAACGAACAAGCCGCTAGCACCTCTCATAGCTAGATTCTTGAAGAGGTCATGAGTAACATCAAAATCAATCGAGCCATCCTTGTGATAGGAAATCATTGGCTCCGAAATGATACCGTTAAAGTATTTTGCCATATTAAACTCCTTTTTTGTTTTAATTCAGAACAGAAGATCCGCCCTTCCAAGATCCTTGAATATCGAAGGGATCTGGGCTTTCCATGGATAGTGTTCAAGTGAACCTTGTTTGGTAACGGTATATGCAGCATAGACATTTGCCCATGCCATTGCTTCCTTGAGGGTCTTGCCTTCATTCATGCAATAGGTTATTGCACCAAGAAAGCCATCTCCGGCACCAGTTTCATCCACCATTTCAACTTTGACACCTGGACACATGAAGGCCTCATCGGCAGTGACGGCAGCAGAGCCCTTACCACCAAGAGTCATGACTATGTTGGAACATCCGTACTTCTCAATAAGAAGACGTCCTAATTTCTCCCAACCAAGATCCTCTTTGTCGTCGATACCCAACAACTCATAGGACTCGCCTTCATTCACCACAAGATAATCGACATAAGGCATGCGCTCGAGCTTCATACCTACACGCAGAGGGCTGGGATTGAGAAGGGTTGTCATGCCGAGTTCCTTACCGGTTCGGCAGGCTTGGAGACCAGATTCCACGGCCTGTGCGAATCCAGCTATCACATACTTGGCACCCGTCATTTTACGAATGCAGCGATCCACTTCATCCGGTTGGACGCCACATATGTCATTGTCAAAATCAAGTAGCATGTTCTCGCCGTTTTCAGCTATGATGCATAGTCCCAAACAGGATTCGATGGATGGATCCAACCAGTAGTAGGTAGTGTCCACATTGGACTCTCCCATCCACTTGTATCCAAGCTCACCACATTGATCAACGCCACACTTGCCCACGAAGGCAACGCTCCCACCAAGCCTTCCAATGGCACAAGCTGCATTGGTACCTTTGCCTGCGTCCATCTCAAATCGACGATTATATGCGATACAAGTTTCACCTGGATTTGGAATGCGCTTTACATCGCAATACTCACCAAGGCCATGCCCATTGCAAACAATTATCTGAGGGATCTTTGCCATTTCACTTAACCTCTGTAAAAATGCCATCAACGATAGGCGGCTGCGCTGTTGCACTATCTGTCAGGACCACAACTTCTGGAATGTATTTGGGGAACAGCGTTGCAGGATATTCCACTGTGGGCTCGCTGAACATCAGCACCCGAATCGAAGTCTGCTTCCAACTGCCGGTTGTAACCATGAAAACCGCCTTTTTCGCCGTTAACATGGACTTGAAACCAATGGTAACCGCCATAGGAGGGACAATTTGAACGAATCCACCGATATCCCGTTCGCTGAGGGAAATTAGAGTATCCTCATTCAAATGAACAATTCGAGTCTTTGATTCAGCATATTCCTCAACGCCTACACTGTAATATGGAGAATTAGGGGCTTCGCAAAAAGCGACAAGGCCTTTATACCCCAAACCGGCATAAACAGTATCAACGCCACCTAGCTCTTCAACCTTCCTGTCCAGATAATCGATGTCATTGATATCAGGCCATATACGGTGATCCTCCGGAATATTCAAATCATCATCGATAAGCCCGTAGAAATCATGAATCATATTCGCCTTAAGACTGAAGTAGTTGTTGACCACTGGGTATGGACGCCCTTGCCAATCAAGGAATTCATCCATATGAAAAACATACACTTCCTTCAGATTAATACGCTCCGCATTGACCCTTTCTGCAAAATACTTATACTGCCCCATTGGCCCTGCAGGAAGCACCCATTTCGTTGGTTTCCCCTCAGCATTGTTAGAAACAACTTCCTCAATCATCATATCGGCAGCTCTTTTCGAAACTTCTTTTTTTTCAAGAATCCTAAGCTTTACCTTTGAATTTGGATGCCTTTCCAATTGTTCTGCAGGGATGCTGCACCATTCAATCATCTTTTGGGGATTCATATATGATGCCATTTTTCCTCCTTTTGTTTCGTGAATAGCACACAATGCCAATCATGCATAGCATGCATATATCCCATAACACTTGTTGTTTTTAACATACCTCTTGCAATATACGTTTGTCAATTGTTTTTTAATAGGGTCATCGGGCCGTCTTCGGCCCATCTTTTGATAGAGAGTCAATGAAACCCTATGACAAAAACCATGCAGTGGAATTATTGTCTAAATCCATGACCGCCAGTTTGCAAAGTCTACATAATCCTGTACAATCCAAACTATGTATAGACAAGTCCTATACATATACATACAAAGGGGTACCTCTGTTTGAAAAGAACTTCGCCACTATACACACAGCTTGCTGATACTCTAAAAAACAAAATCTATTCCGGCGAGTATGCTATGGGAGACAGCTTACCTTCAGAGAGAACCATAGCAACACACTATGGCGTCAGCCATTTCACAGTACGCAAAGCCCTGGATGTTTTGGAACGTGATGGCATTGTAATACGAATGCAGGGAAAAGGAACGTATGTGAAATCTCCTCAATTGACTGTTGACCTACAGTCCATGGGGAGTTTTTCAAGTATTGCAAGAGGTCGCAATTCAAGCGTAAACAGTCGAATTCTATATAGTGGAATAAGAAAAGCAAAATTCAAGTACTCACATATTTTCGGAATAAGCGAGGACAGTGATGTCTACGAATCCATTAAGCTCAAAATAAGCAATGATGTAGCGTTGGCGGTAGAATACACTGCGGTTCCCTTGAAATACATACCAGATGTTGCAGAATATGATTACAGCGTCTATTCTCTTTACGATGTCTATTCAAAGAACAATATCGATGTGGCTCTGGAGGACCAAAGACTTGAAATCGTGACGATCTACAACCCAATTGCGTCACTTCTCGACAAGGAAGAAGGCGATACTATCTTTCTCCTTACTTCTTGGGCTTATGACCGTGTTGGGAACCTAATAGAGTACACCCGTCTATATGACAACGACGATAGGCTTATATTCCGTGCACATGGTTCCGATGCATTGGAGAGGAGCGAGCTGTGAGCAAATACACAAACCTCATAAACGAAGACATCCGAGAAAAACTGGAAGAATACATATTCAAAAACAACCTTTCCACTGGAGACGCCATTCCATCAGAGCTGCAGCTATGCAAAATACTAAATTGCAATCGTTTTGAACTTCGAAAGGCAATAGCCAAAATGGTAGGAGAAGACATTCTTTTCACAGTCCATGGTGTCGGAACCTTTTTGGCTCCGCCCAAATTCGAGGAGAACTCTTCTAGCTATGTAGGTTTCACCTCTTTTTGGCAAAGCAAAGGGCATAGAAGCAGCAGCAAGATACTAAAATTCGTCAAGACAGAAGCAAATCTAAAAACGGCAAACATGTTGGGCATTCCTCTTGGTTCTGCTGTGTATGAGCTTAAACGGCTTCGTCTTATAGATGATGTGCTTGTTTCAATAGAAACCTCCTTTTTGGAGGAATCAAGCTGTCCTGGACTACTGACATGTAATCTTGATGGAACAACCTCCCTCTATCAGGTGTTGAAAGAGAAATATGAAATGACCGTTGTGAATCAACAACAGACGATACGCACTGCAAAGCTACGGCAAGAAGAAGCAGATTTGCTATGTCTGAAAGAAGGCGCTCCTGCATTCTACATCACAGCTGTTGGCCTCACAGAGAATGGCACATGCATCGAACGGAGCATCTCCATTTCACGTGCAGACAGATTCGCCATTAGATATCAAGCAAAGCAGTAGCCCCCAACACCTACTTCAGATACTCCTCTATCAGCATGTCCACATACTGGAGGTTCAGAGGGTGGTTCTGGCTCTCGAAGGAGCATATTAGATTATTGCCCAAGATGTAGCCTTCCTGAGCATAGGTCTCCATTTTGGAGAGAGCCACAAGACAATACTGGGGGTTCTCCATCATTCCAAAGTGTTCCCAAAGGAATTCTCTGCGGGTTCTTTTATTGAGGATTATGAAGTCTGGAACCAAGTAGTCGTTCTCATCTATGAGGAAAATAGGTTCATAATGGTAAGGGATCCCTTTGGCATGCAGTCTATCGGCTATGATTATCTCGCTCTTTGATCTTACATGCTCACCCTTGACTGTGTAGTTGTCAGTCTCGTTCTTCTTTCTGCTTTTGGCATAGTTCTTGGCTTGCCATTTTGCGGCGTACTGTTCATCATCATCCATATGAGGCTTTATATATTGCTTGAGTTCAGCTGGAAAGTCGCTATAAATCTTTGAGAGATCTTCAAAATCTATTTCTTCAAGTTTTTTGATGCAGAAATCCACTGCTTTCTTTTGTTTCTTGACGGCTTTCAACAACTGTGTGTCATAGCGTTTCTGTGCCAAAGGCTTCAAAATGTAGTTCTTTGATTTACCAAGATATTCTAGAGGCTCATCCTTGCACAAATATCTGAAGAATCTCTTTTTGCTACCTGAATCTGAAATTATGAGAGTTCCCTTAGCTTCTAGATTCGAAACAGCACTAACATTAGCTTCCAATTTCGAAAGCTTTCTTTCCAATCTCTTGAGTTCAGCAATAGTCTTTTCCATCAAGTCGTTCCATTTTCTATAAAAACTTGTTTTTTCTTTTTTTATTAAACTTTTTTTGCATAAAACCTTTTTTCGTTGAGCTTTATTAAACAACACAAAAGCTCTCATCCGCTAATCACGCCCACAAGCAGCCACGGGCGGGGAATACACCCCGCCCGCAGCAAAGCAGATCAAGCATCGAAGTTGTACGTCTTTAGCATGGTGCGGACCATCCCAACTATGTTGTAGATTGCAAAGACGCATAATATTATGCCTGTAACCACCGGGCCCATCCCAAGGGCCTCGGCCATGGCCGTGACGGTGGTCGTCAATGCGAAATCAGCCTGAGGAATCTTTATGAGATCTTTGAACCATGTTTCAAAATCAACGCCCTCTCCTGTTCCATACTCATAGTACTCGTACAGAGACATGACTGAGATAGCCACAAGCCCTGCACCTACGGCAATTGCAGCGGCAGCACTTATCTTCCCCCAGAAAACCAAATTGGGAACGGCGGCATACACTATTCCTGCCACCAAAAGAACCACAGCCCGTGTTACAAGAGTCTTCAAATCCTTGTAGAAGGCTTCTTGTTGGTTCAATGGAAGTCCTTTGGCAAACTCAAGGCCCTTCTCGTTCATTGAGGTCTCAAGTTCTTGGGCTTGAATCTTCAATCTACCATACTCTTCGGCTGAAAGGACGCTCTGTGCGGTATCCATTATTGGATCCACATCAAGGCTTGTCTGTGATAGGTCAACTGCATAGCAGAAGTCCAAATAGTCCTTTCCACCCTTCTCCTCCATTGTGAGCTCAACGATATCGGCTCCAGAAAGAGGCCTGCCCTTGGAAGAAGCACCGTCAATACCAGCTCGCACGTCCTCGTCCAAGTAGTCCTTGATATAGTCCATCTGGGCATCTATGACCTTGGCGACTGCAGGCTTCATCTGGGAATCCGTTATGGACGCCTTGAACGAAGGGATATAGGCGGCATTGCACGACACCATGGCGACAAGCAGCAGCAAAGCAACGCTCTGGTTTAACAGTCTTCTTGTCTTCACATTAAAAGAATTCATTTCTATACCTCCATAAACAACCAGCCAAAGGACAGTCTGAACCTGAAAGTCCTGTAGCATGGAAACACACCTTTGATTTTGGAATACTCCTCCAAGAAGGTTCCTGATGGATCGCGGATGCATATAGATGGCTCAATAAGCAAACCATGTCCTAAGTCGAACGTCCAACCAAACACGACCTCGTTCAGGTTGATCAAGTTCTCTAACAGCTCGTTGTCGCCCGTAAGTCCAACCTGGAAGAGGGACAAACCCATGAAAGGACCCTTCTCCCAAGGATAGTAGACAAGCATGGCGCCAAATTCGAACATGGTCACGCTACCAGACGCACCGCCGGTCTCAACACCACCAGAACCATAGTTGAAGGAGAATCCAACAGGAAGCCTCAGCTCAAAGCCGTCGAATGCAAAGACCCTGAAATCCCCTGAAAGTTGAAAGCTTCCCTTCGAGAGGAAAAGGTCCTGCACGGCAGCGCAATCAGAGGCAAAACCAAGGTTGTTGGAACACGGCTCAACACAGAACAGCACCCCAACAATCACAAACACCAACAAAAAACACGCAGCAACCCTTTTCATAGGCAATCACTTAGCACCAGCAATCACTTTTCAATGATTCCAAAGAGGGCTATGGTACCTGAATCTGTGACAGCAGCGAAATATCCACTGGTCAAAGCTATTGACACAGGCTTTGCGGCAAGTGTCACATAGCCTATCTGCGTCAATTCATAGCCATTGGCCTCAAAGCTCACGATTCTGTTGCCGGAAGTAACGGCATAGATGTAGTTGCCGCCATCGGCCTCAAGGTCCAAGACAGGGATGTCCAAAGTCTTGTGCTTTGTGTACGCACCACCTGCAACGACCTTGTAGGTTGAAAGCCCTCCCGTTCCAGCCTTCACAACGAGCTGAGTGTTCGCATAGCGGATGTGCTGCGTCCCAAACGAATCCGTTGAAGACAAAGCACCCTTTACGAAGCCTCCGCTTTCCGTGATGGTGGTGGAAACGAAGTTCGTCGAGCTTTCTGCGCAGTAGACGATATACGAACCACTTGGAGAGACATCCATGTCGCACACGCTGTGGTAGGCCGCACCCATCTTGTCGCAGAATGCCATAAGGGAGGCCGAGCCGCCGCTCGCATCAAATGCATAGGCGAACTCGTTTCCGGCATCTGCCACGAAGATCATGTTCATGGAAGAGGAGAATGCGGCAGCGGACAAGTCGGCGAACTCAATGCCATATTCCTCGTGGGCCCATTCGACCATCCTAAGGGCATTGGACAACGTATTCGATGTCGAGTCGAAATGCAGGATCGAAATGCTTTCCTTTCCCTGATAGTCGTCAGTGAACACCACGTAGTCCATCGTAGGATCAGAGAACATATGCTTCGTATCGCTTATCCACTCGAAATTCGACAGACCGTACTTCTTCACAGCATTCAACGCTCCAGATGAGACAGTGCACAGGTATATCTCACCGGCAGAAGGCGACACGACCACGAACCTGTCGCCGCTCAAAGCGGCAACCATTGAAGACGAATCCACCGTCATGGAAGACGCAGCGTCATCGGACAAAAGGGAAAGCTCGCCGTTTGCACCATTTGGAACCGTCGTGAACGAGTAGGAAGCAGATCCCGTGCTTCCAAACTTCTTGTTGTATACAACGGCGTCTATGCGGTGAAGGCCCACGGTTGGAGTGAACGCAAGAGAGCTTCCGGTATTGTCCAAAGAGCTGGACTGCACGAACATCCCGTCGTAGTACCAGTCAATCGTAAGGCCGTCAGAATTGACCGTCTCAGGCGAACCAAACGCAAAGATGCATGTGTACTCGGTCTCAGACACGAACTCGTTTGGAGCATCTGCAACGGAGAGGGACCCCTTGATGGGCACACCTGTCGCATCCTTTATGTACATTAGCGTGTTTGGACCCAGTTCGTTGAAATGAAACACATGGCTGCCCTCCGTACTCGTACCATTGGAGATCCGTACAGCCTCGACAAGGCCTGACACTTGAGTGTTTCCATCAAAGAGAAGGACCCTCAAAAGGTACGAACCTGAAGCAAGGCTTTCAGACATGACGGCAGTCTTCGTCGTGGGGTTGACTGTGACCGCCAAAGGGACCTCCTTTGATTTCATGTCAGGACCAGTCAGGTAGGCCTCGACCTCAGGGTTGGCGACATCGCACAGAGACCAGTCTATGCTGAACCTGAAGCTTCCCGTACCAATGAGCGTGTCCAACACAATCGTCTGAGGAGTAGGCGTGGCGGAGAGCCTAAAGGTCAAGGAACCTGACACTATTTCAGTATTGGCACTGTTAAGGCCCTTGGCGGTCACGGTCCAATCCCCTATCGTCAGACCCTCTATCGTCACCGAATCACTGTCCGAGCTCTTTGTGAAGGTCTTTCCGTTTGGGCCGGTACCTGTGATGGTGTATTTGCTAACATCCAACAGGGAGCTGTCGCTTGGAGAAAGCGTCCTGCTGCTGGATTCCGAACCTGTAGCAAGTATGAGCCTCATGGTCGTTGTTCCAGGATTGTCCGAACATGAAGCCAACAAAGCTACCAAAACAAATGCAACAATGATTATGGTATTTCTCTTCATTTTGCACCTCCACAATACTTAATCCAAAAAACCTGTGGTTTCCATTCTCACTTTTTGAAAAAAACTTCAAAAATTTTTTCAGGGTGCAAATCGGACATGGATTTCCAAGATGCGTGAAGGATTTGAAAGTTCTTTTTCACCCTTTATTTTCCGCATCCAAAAGACTATTATTCAAAGCATGAAAACGATTGTGAAACTACTGATAATCTTGGATTTCGCCGCTGTGGTATTTCTTCCAAGCGTCTATATGTCCCGCCCCGTGCTCATTCCAATGTTCGCCGTAATGGTGGGCCTTGTGGTGCTCTACTGGTTTGCAATGTTCTGGGTAAGCCGCAAGGACGCAGACAAGGTCATAGGCAAAGAGCCGGACTTCGACATCTTTGCAGGGAAGATCCCCACCGACCCATCCGCAGACCTCACAAGAGGAAGGCTCTGCATCGTAGACGGTACAGTCAAGCTCCTCCAACGCACAGACGGCAAACAGCGAAAGGAAGCCCCATGCAAGGAAGTCTGGGCCATTCCCACAAGCGAGATCACATCGCTTGGCTTTGGAAAGGTCCTTCCCGCACGCAAAGGCCTCATAATCTACATGGGCGACGACGAAGTCAAATTCACATGCTCAAAGATAGCCAAACGCAAAGACGACCTATACCGCGCACTGGGCTGGCACATGGAAAGCACGACCACGACAAAGACCGATATCTCTGAGGACAGAACCTAAAGAGGAGAACCATCATGGAAGACGGCAACAACAAGGACAATGAGATAAGGATAATCACAACAGGCGGTACGTTCGACAAGCTCTATGACGAGATACGCGGAGAGCTCACATTCAAGGACTCACACCTTCCGCGGATCCTGGAGCAGTCCAGATGCACCATAAAGACCAACGTGGAGAACTGCCTTGCAATAGACAGCCTATACATGAACGACGAGCACAGGCTCAAGATAGCTCAGTCATGCGAAAGAAGCCAGGAGCACATGATAGTGGTGATCCACGGAACCGATACAATGGTGGAGACGGCAAAGGTCATAGCAAAGCAGCTTGGGAGAGACACAGGGAAGACCATAGTGCTCACAGGTGCAATGGTCCCCTACGCCCTTGAAAGCTCGGACTCCGTATTCAACTTGGGCTGCGCCATCACAGCCGTCCAGCTCAAGGGCCCTGGAGTGTATATATGCATGAGCGGTCGTATCTTCGACTATGACAACGTGAGGAAGAACAAGGCAAAGGGAATATTCGAGACGCTAGACTAGATCCAATATCCGTTGGGCGCTGCCTATCGTTCCAGTCTGCCCTTTGGTGAATCCAAAGCCCCAGTCCACCTTTATGCAGTCGCAACCCGCCGCCTTGGCGCCGTCGCTGTCTATTTGGGTGTCCCCCACAAGCACGTACTCGCAAGGCTCAAGGCCAAGCCTTTCGAAGCCCTTTCTCAAAAGGCTTTCCTTTGTGGCCTCCCCTGCGAGGTCAAGCCCCAGCATTTCATCGAACAGGTCTGCAATTCCAAAGTGCTCGCACATCTCTACGACAAGGTCCTCGTTTTTCATGGAGGCAACTGCCAATTTGTAGCCCCTAGCCTTCAAAGCCCTAAGGACATCCACGATTCCAGGATAGAATACCGCCTTGAAACGCCCCTCTGCCTCATAGTAGACCCTATACTGCCTCACAAGTTCATCGACCAAGGCATCGTCATTCACTCCAAATGTGATTCTGAAGCAGTCGCCGATTGGAGGTCCAATGAACGAGCGCCACACAGTATGCTCCTCATCTATTGGCAGGCCAAGCTTCTCCATTGCATAGCGGCCGCCTGCGAAGATGCCAATGGACGTATCCATGAGGGTCCCATCGAAATCAAAGAAAACAGCCTTGTACTTCACCTGCCCCTCCTGTCCAGAATCCTCTGGCCAAGCTTCTCCACGATCTTCCATTCCCAATCCGAGAAACTGAACCTGGTGACCTTCCTGTATTCGCACTTCACAAGGGAACCCAACTCGTTCACATACAGCTCAAGCGAATTCCACGTATCATGACCGCCTGCGAACATGAGGGCCCCAACGTTCTCCCGTCTTTGGATCTCCAGCATGGGGTCTCTGGTCGTACGGAATATGCAGACCGATATCGTTGTATCCGGAATCGCGAACATCTTGTCCTTGCCATCTTCACGACATGCTGCAAGAGCCTTCTCCATCACGCCTGCAAGTTCATCCCTTTGCCCTTCAGTGCATTGCTCCACATACTGAACTACAGGATTGGACTTTGCAAACGACTTCAGAACCTGATCAAGGATGGAATCGGAACCATGGGAGGCAGACTCTTGAATATATTCGTGAACGGGTGTCGGCTCTGCTTTGGGCTCCTCTTCCTCAGGTTCGACAGGCTCAGGCTCCTCCTGCTCTGATGCGATGGTTTCTTCTGCAGGGCGCGGAGCGTCTTCGCTAGAATCTTCTTCGATGACAACCTCTTCTGCTGGACTGCATTCGTCCTCAACTACAGCCTCTTCTTCAGAGGTCGCTTCGTTTTCAACGCAAGGCTCCTCTTCCGGAACATCGCTCTGTTCTTCAGAGGTTTCAGGTTCATCATCGTCGCAGACATCGAACAATGACTTTTCGCTGTATGGATTGGCCTGATCCTGCAGTGCCTCGTCTTCGGCTACCGATTCATCGCCGTCGTCATCCTCCTCATAGAGGGAATCCTGTTCATCCAAAAGAGGATCGGACTCGAACTCTTCAGGAGGTACATCGTCAAGATAGGAATATGCATCATCGCCAACAAGGGCGGTGTACTCCCCTTGATGCATCTCCTCTCCAACCTCTTCATTGGAAGAATCACCCTTCTCTTCTCCATCTCCGCAGGAAGGCTCTGGATCCTTGTCCACCAAAGGGAAGAACTCCTCCAGAGGTTCATCGTATTCCTCGGACTCGTCCTCGTAGGTATCAAGGACCTCCTCTTCAGACACGATGTCCTTTGAATCGTCGTCTTCAGCGACGTCTTCGACATCCTCCTCTTCAGTATTCTCGTCAATGCATTCATCGGAGGAGTCTTCTTCTGCAACGGCCTTTGCCGGATAAAGATCTGCAATCCTTGCATGTATGCGTTCAAGGCTGAAACGGGTGACAAAGCTGTAGAAGCGTCCTGAGTGCTTTATGAACGGGGTATCAAGATACTGACCCATATCGCCAATCACGCCATACTGGGAATCCTCGCCAAACCCGTCCTGCGAGGAGCTTGGAAGCGAGAGCATCTCGCACAGAGAATCATCAAGGTTGCATATATTCTTGACATCATAGTCTATGAAGTTGCCACCACATGAGTTTTCAACATCTATTATGGAAAAGAAGCCATCGTTTATGGATTCGTCTCCACATACATCAAGAAGGATCTCATCAGGGAACACCTTGGAGTAGATTTCATCTCTGGCTTTGAACATCTCAGAGACATCGGTCTTGCCACTGGCCCTGTCCAAGAGGACGGTGTAGTCTATGTAGCGCATCGTGGCCTTGAGGTTTTCAAGCATGAGCCTATGCAGGTTGCGGCAGCCTTTGGCTTGGATCGAGGTCTCGGAATCCGATGGAGTGAAGAACGCGTTGCGCTGCACGGCCATTGCATGGAGGAACACTATGAGGCAGTCGGTGGCCTTTCGTGAAAGAGGGTCGTTTCCAAACGAGTCCCTGTGTATGCAGGTGTATTTCAGGATGCTTGCAACGTTGAACCTGAAGGCTTCCTTCACAAGCTCCCCTTTGTAGAGTTCAAGATACGACACCTGCTGGTTTATATTCCTCTGCAGTTTCTCGGCAGATATGCTGGTCATGTCGTTGAGTTTCCATGGAAGGTAACAGTTCATCGCCAACTCCTATTAACCTATTTCCTATCATTATGTAGTATCGCATATCAAGGCAACTTTCAAGTTGAAAAACATCGTCGATTGGACCATACTTGGTGTGTATGTACTTTTGCGTGAACGTCATAACATACAAGGAGAACGAAACGAAGGATGCCTTGGAGAGGATCCTTGCACAACTGCCACAGGAGTCATGCGTCTGGTTTCCATCAAAGGAGAACACGGAAAGACGCCATGGAGTGGAGGAAGTCGTATCCAAGCCTCTCTTTGGAGGATACCTCTTCATATTCTGGGACGGCCAGAACGAGGTGGATTTTCCGTTCCATGAAGTACGCAAGGTCAAGAACGTGATAAGGTTCCTGCGCTATGACGACGGTTCATGCGCGCTCAAAGGCAAGGACCTTGAGTTCGCCAAGTGGATACACATGCACAGAGGCAACATAAAGCGCTCCAAGGTCGTATTCAAGGAGGGGCAGAAGGTCCATATATGCGAAGGCCCCCTCATGGGGTTCGATGGCAACGTGATAAAGGTGGACCGTCACCACAAGCGGATAGTCCTACGCTTCGAGATTGGAAGCATGGTGTCGGACGTCAACTTCTCAGTCGAGTTCCTCACCTCTTCGGCACAAAGCACCTCACCGGATTTAGGCAAACTCTGAAACGAATCGAATCCGTGCGTCGTCCGTGCGTCCCATAAGCCCCATAAGCCCCATACGACCCGTGAGCCCCATGCATCCCATGAGCCCCGTGCATCCCATAGGAAACGTCCAGCTTATCTATGGTTTATCTATGGTTCTCCTTATAAGCTTCAAGCCCCTTCTCCAAGCACCTACACGCCTTATCAAGGTCGGATGTATTGAGCACATAGGCGATTCTCACCTGGTTGCGGCCAAGACCATCGGTCTCGTAGAAGCCTTCCGCAGGTGCAAGCATGACGGTCTCGCCGTTGTATGAGAAATCGCGCAGCATGAAGATTGCAAAATCCTCGGCATTCTCCACAGGAAGCTCCGCTATGAGATAGAAGGCTCCCTTTGGCTTTATGCATTTGACCCCAGGAATCCTGCGCAGGGCGTCAACTATGAAATCGCGCCTGTTCTCGTACTCATCGTGGACCTGTGCCATGTACTCGTGAGGAGCGCTCAATGCGGCAAGGGCTGCGTACTGCTCGACAGACGGTGGACACAATCTAGCCTGACTCAGCTTCAATGTCTCCGTTATCACGTTCCTGTTGCGGCTCACGAGCGCTCCAACCCTGGCTCCGCACATGGAGAAACGCTTTGAGAAGCTGTCAACGCATATCATGCGGTCTGCATAGTCCTTGTACTTGAGGATGCTGGTGAACACCTCTCCATCGTAGCAGAACTCGCGGTAGACCTCATCCACAATGAGGAAGAGGTCATGCTTGACGCATATCCTAAGGACGGTCTCGAACTCCTGCGGGGTATAGACGTGTCCCGTAGGGTTGTTTGGACTGCAAAGAAGGACCGCCATGGTCTTCTTCGTGATCTTGGACTCGATCACATCCAAAGAAGGGAGCGCAAAACCATTGTCGAACACGCTTGTGACAGGCACTATCTTCACATTGGCCATACCTGCAAACGAGTGAACGTTGGTGTAGTACGGTTCAGGAACGATGACTTCATCGCCTGGATCGCAAAGGGTCATGAAAGCAAAAAGAAGGGCCTCGGAACCACCGGTCGTTATAAGTATGTCTTGGGCGTCTATGTCTACGCCAATGCCCTTGTAGTACTCGACAAGGCCTTTCCTCAAAGGCATATCGCCGTCGCTTTCGCCATACGAGATGATTCCATATGGGTAGCTATGCACAGCGTCTATGGCCTCCTGAGGCGTCTTTATGTCTGGCTGCCCTATGTTGAGATGGTAGACTTTTATGCCCCTTTCCTTGGCGGTTATGGCATACGGAGACAGTCTTCTGATTGGAGATGCTTGAAATCCTCTTATCCTTGCAGATATTTCCATAATGAGTCCTCTCTATGTAGGGGTGAAGGGCTGGTGAAAAACCCTATGTCAGTTCTTCGAAACGTCCCCTTGCTTCTTCACGGCGGCGTTCTGGCTGTTGTCAACGAGCTTCTGCACTATCTTCCTGTTGTCAAGAAGTGGGCTTATGGCCCTGCCGTGGTGCAGGCGGCTTATTACACGGGCGAACAGCTCAGAGGTATCGGTCTGGATGAACCATTGCTTCGAAAGCAAATCGTCACCGTGGTATACGGCGTTCGTGCCAATGACATAGTCGAAGACGCCCTCCTCATGGGCCTTGTCGAAGGCATCCACCGCTCCGCCATTGAAGAACGGAAGGCTGGTGATGCAGATTATCTTCTTTGCCCCCATGTTCCTTAGGGTCTTCATGGCAATTAGCATGGTACCGCCGGATGCAAGCATGTCGTCCGCTATGATGACGGTCTTGTTCGTGACGTCGCCAAGAAGGCTTATGCTCTTTATGTTCGTGTTCTTGGCTCCGGTGGTCACAATGGAGTAGTCCCTTTCCTTGTAGAGCATTGCAAGAGGTCTGTGCAGCACCTGTGCATAGAACTTGTTCCTTGCAACCGCTCCCGTGTCAGGGGATACGACGGTTATGTCAGGATCCGATATGTCTATTATCTTCTTGAGTTCCACAAGGATCTGATACGAAGCGTGCAGATTCTCAAGGTGAAGCGTCCTGAAGCAGTTCTCTATCTCCTTGCTGTGGATGTCCAGAGTGATGATCCTCTCAACCCCAAGGTTCTCGCACATTCGTCCAAAGACCGCTGCGGACAGGGCCTCCCTGGAGCTCTTCTTGTGCTGTCTTGCATACGGGTATGTGGGCAGCACCAAAGTGACGCTCTCCGCACCCGCAAGGTTTGCAGCGTTGATTATGGTGAAGAGCATCATGATGTGGTCGTTTATGGAAAACCTTATTGGCTCGTCATAGCCAGCCATCTTCTGAGGGGCGTCGTTCGTCACATCGTATATGACGAAAAGCCTAAGACCTCTGACAGGCTCAAGGATCTCGGCTTTGACCTCCCCGTTGAGGAACCTCGTGTATTTGACTGGAATCTCAAGGTTTGGACACTGATAGTTCGTTGGACATTTGCCACTCGGAATCTTCTTGCTTCCAAGGTCTTCTATGAAGCTGACCTCTCTGAGCACCTGATCCTCAGGGATCTCATACCTACTTGCAAGGTTCTTCGCAAGCTTGTCATAGCGTTCGACGTAAAGGCGTCTAAGATGCTTGACGACCTTACCCGACAGGTACTCCGACCCCAAGCCGGTGATTACACCAAGCTTATGCGGTTTGATGATGCTCATAAAGCTCTCCTTGGAGGAAGCCTCAGGCAAAAGCCCAAAGCCCCTCTTTGAAACAGGAAATGACGGCATTCATCCCCTGCTTCTAGTTTCAGATACGACCTACTCCCTTTCCTTAGGGCCGGCCGTCCTGCTGGGTTCATTATATTTTGGCATTGGCAAAGATTCAATAAGGTTCAGCAAGGTTAAGCCCTTTCAATAAGGGGAATAAGGCTCTGACGTGTTGGCCGCCCCAAAGGTCGCCCCTCCAGAGCTTGTTATATACCAGTCGCCGCATGAATCCGTATCAAGCACGGCTCCACTGGAATTTGGGATCTTTCTTGACATGGATCTTGTAGCTGTGGAATAGGAGGAATCAATGGCATCGCCTTCCCAAGCACCGCTTGAGACCACCCACAAAGCACGGTCACGGGCCTTTGCCGTTCCAAATCCATCTGCACTCTCGCCAAAGTCGGAATAGACCACAGCATCCAATATGGTAGCGCCTGGGGATGGGGAGTCCGTCAGAACCATCACCCCGTTGTTGTCTGACGGCGTCTTGCTGCACTTGACCGCAAAGTCCACACCAGGGCTGTCAATCCTGTCCTCAGGGTAGTCGTCCTTCACCCACCACACCACAATGTAGTCGCCTTTCTTCACATCCACATCAGGGAACATGAACTTTGCATCGTAGTCGTCAGGCGTCCCGCAATAGAGAGTCACCCCTGCAAGGTTTCCGCCCGTCATTGCAAACAGCTCCGTCCTATCCTGATTGCGCGTATCACGCTTGGTCGTGAACTCGTTTATGACAAGGTCCGGCACGCTTGGATTATAGCCCCACACTCCAACGGAAAACCCTGTCGTATTGCCATAGTAGTCCTGCACCCTACCCTTCAAGTCAGCCTTCACGCCCGCCTGCAAGCTGGAATCGAGCGTAACATAGACCGATTTCCCATCGGAGCGCGCCACACACGACCCAAAAGAGTTCCCATAGACCTTGACGGGCTCATCGAAGTCTATCCTCACTATGGAACTTGCAACCGATTTCACTGACAACAGCACAGGCGGATCGCTGTCCTTGTTCAGGAATACATTCACAAGCGCAGCCCTCTGCTCTGGCTGCGAACATGCAAGCATAAGTCCAAGCACAGTGCACAGCAAAGCAACCGTCACAACAACAGGCAGAAGCAAGTTCTTCTCTTCTCTTTTGTTTTTCATATTGCACCTCTTACAATACAAATACGAAAAACCAAGCATTTCCATTCACGGTTTTGGAAAAATTTCTCCCGCAAAAAGATACAACTCGTCATACACTTGTAATAAAAACGGCATTTTTCAAAAAACATTAAACATTCTTTGCATAAAGCATCGAATTCAATCAGTTTTATGCAAAATCAACCCGCGCAGAAGGCGGTCCAAGATCCTAGAAGCTCGCTTCGAAGTTATTTGGATGCAGGGCAAGGAGGAAGAACACGGATAGTACTTGGATGTACAGCCGTGTTCGTCCCGACGCAGCAATGCATTCAAAGAACTAGAAGGGGTGGGCTGCCAGCTGGTCGACGACCTGAAACTGGCAGCCCTTGGAAAAGAAAAAAAGGGTTTATTGGAGTTATGCTCTTCTCAGATAACTGAGTCTAGAGTACTCGTATGATTGCCGTATCCAGCTCTTGAGCTCCGCATCGATATCGGAACTGGACTGGATTTGGACATGGTAGACATAGGAGCCGTCAGGCACTGGACGAAGGGTCTTATCGATCCTTGGATTGGTCAGTCTCTTTTTGTTGGTGAAAGCCAACGTGAAAAGCGAGGACTGACAAAAGGAAGGGAGGGAGACATATGCAAAGCCCACTGTGGTCCTAAAGGAGATTACCGAATCCTGAACGGCGATCTTGGCTTCAGGACAGAACTCTCCTATATAAGACTTGAGATCTTCGAACGCAACATAGGACACCGGGTTGTTTTCAAAGAACGCCTGTGCCTTATCTTCTCCCGACATCAACTTTCCTCCTTCCACTTCCATAAGATATGAAGAACCTTCATCGCCACTGTCTACGATTCTGATTATAGAACCCACAACCTTATTTGTCAATTCCTTATATAGCAAAAAATTACAACATTTTTCACTTATACATTTTCTATATAAGTTTGGTTGAGAACACACATGGAAATAGGCAAAAAACGCTTTGGATTCTTAAGCTTTTCAATGAGTTTCCATACGGTGAAAAACTGATAGGAAAGACACCCTTCCAAAACTGGACAACGCAAAGGAGAAGGCCTTCGCTTTCCTTTTTGGAATTTCATATGTATTATTTCAGCGAGGGATTCCCAAGAGGAAGCCCAGGAGGAAACTATGAGTGAAGTGATTCTCAACGCTTCCAACTTTGAGGAAGAAGTGATCAATTCAAAGGAACCGGTGCTTGTGGACTTCTTTGCCACGTGGTGCGGTCCTTGCAAGATGATAGCTCCGTTCATTGCCCAATTGGCGGACAAATACGAAGGAAGGATGAAGGTCTGTAAGGCCAATGTCGATGAAGTCCCAAACATTGCGTCGTCATATGGAGTGAGCAGCATCCCTACCCTTATCATATTCAAAGACGGTGAAGTCGTAGCCCAAAGGATAGGAGGTGCAAGCCTGGCTGTGCTGGATGCCTTCATCATGGACAACCTACAGTAGCCAAAGCAAGCAGTCAAAGCAAGCGAAGTAGGCCAAACAACAAAAAAGAAGGTTTTTGCAAACGAACTTCGTGGGGAAGCTTCCAAAACTCCTTCATGCGTCTTGGCCACACCTGCACGGATGGAGCCTCGCCTTTGGCAACTTCAAGATGCAACTTCTGATATACAAAGTATTGTCTCAGTTGCTTCAGGCGGCTTCCATCTTTGCAATCCATGCCCAATCCACACGAAGCATAGATTTAAAACCTCTAGAGGACTCTGCAAAGGCGAGCCCTTGCATCAGCCTTTTGGGAATATCCTGCGTTCTTATAATCAGCTAATTCTCCATATCCTTCATCATGATAATAGACAAAATTATACTCACCAGTATCTTTTACATAGCTCCTAGTCTTTTGAATTGTAGTCTCAGTACTTGTCCAATAAAATCTCATGTTACCACTTGTAGAATAATTATTTATCTTATTTCTCGGCAATTTATCCAATTCCTCCCTTGAAGGCACAAACCAATATCCTCTATTTTTTTCAGTAATACAGTTTTTCTGGAAATGCAAAAACCAGCTCCAAAGGGTTGCACTGGAGTTTCCATTGACATTAAACAGTTTTCCTTCCAATGCCAAAGCTTTTTGAGTATTGGTAAGACCATCACCAAAACGCTCTCCATTTCCTCCTGTTACATCAGTAGTCTCTGCCCAATAAACTAAAGGGTACGCATAACTTGAACTATTATAATCATAATAATCCTTCCCTTTTACGTAGAAAGAAAGGTCGTGATTCTTATCTACAGCAATATATTTATATGGATAGTCAGAAGGAAGATAACCACCACGTTTTCCCATGATCAGAAGCTCAATACCGTTTGTCTTTAAGTTTTCATCCTTCCCTATGTATTCTCCTTGTAGAATAAACGTATCATAAATGTTCAACTCATTCCAAACCGCATAGAGATCAATGTCTTCAAGAGCTTTGTGAGTATTGAAATCAAAAGGAGTTTTGGTTGTTTGGTTGGAAGTCCAATGCTTAAATGTATCGGCAATGCTTTCTTTATGGTCATTTGGTTCTGCGATAGGCGTTATCACGCTACCTTGGGATACTGTAGTGCTCTTTATCTTAGTATTACCAACATACCAATTTATAGTAGCTTTGCCATTGGCATTCACCCATTTCCCTTTTAGCGTTATATCCTTATTTATCTGAGAATCAAAATTGAATTCAGCTTCCTCTAAATACCACCCAACAAAGTTATACCCGTTTCTTTCCGAATCCGTGGGTTGTGAAACTTTCTCGCCTTTCACAACAACAACCTCTTTATTGGGTTTGCCATCATAATATTCGAAAGTTACAATTCGAACAGCTGTTCCATTACCTTGAATATACAAATCTTTAGTAATGGTTGAATCGAAATCAAATCTATTACCATCGCTGTCCTCCCATTCATCAACTGAATAATGTAGTTTGACCGTATCAGGTTTAGTTGCTTTTTTTCCAGCAGAAACTTCTTGATTTATATATTCATTTCTATCTTCACCTATTATTGTAAACCTCACGGTGTAGATCTGGCCTTCAACTACAACGCCTACATGCTTATCTCGGCCAACTAGTTTAGCTGCTGGAATGGTAATAGAAATCTTTCTAGGAGCAGATTTTGGGGTTCCACCAAATCCAATGGTTATTGAGGTAGGATTGCCCTCAGTGCTTTTGGCTGTAGAACCTGAATTGACTTCTGTGATTTTAGCGGTCATACCATAAAGCGTGTTTTCGAACCAGTTTATTACATCATCTCCTACATTAACATCTTTGAACTTGATATCATTGCCAAGGGTGACTGTTAAGGTGATGCCTGTTGTATCTTCTCCATCTTTGAATGGCCTTGATAATCCTTTTGAATGAGCATCATGGACAACTGCCTCCCCCCCCCAGGATTGTCATTAGGTGAATCCTTGCACCCAACAAGGGAAAGCAAGATAATTAGTAGCGCTAAGCCAATAAGAGGGATTCGTTTCATTTGTATGTCTCCTTTTTAGTTTAGTGACTATCTTCGAATTTTACAGTAAAATTTTCAGTTTACACAACCACACAACACAACGGGGAACAATCCAAATGAGATGAGGTTACAAAAACCACCGCTTCTTTTTTGAGTAGAGGAGATCAATAACCGAGAGGTTTTTTTCAATTCATCACAAGATCATAGAACAGGTCTATGCACTGCTGCGAAAGATTTGCCGTTGGAGTCTCTGCCATGATTCGGAGAACGGGTTCGGTGCCTGACATACGGCAAATCACGAAACTTCCGTCAGTGAAGTAGACCTTGCAACCGTCAAGATAGCTCACATGGTCAACGACAAGACCTGTGGACGAAAAGTCCGGCACAGCCTTTTGCATCATGACAAGATCCATGATATGCGCTTTCTCAGATACGGAGAGATTGACTATCTTCTCTCCAAAGACAGCATCGCCATATTTGGAATGGAGATTCCCCATTATCTGGGCAGGAGTCATACCCGTCACACTCAGCATCTCAACGAACAATGATGCTGCGTATATCGAATCCTTACCGTAGATATGCCCGCGAACCGTCATGCCACCAGAGGACTCGCCACCTATAAGGGCATCGGTCTCGTCTATCTTGGCCGACACGTATTTGAAGCCTACAGGGACCTCGTAGCAGCGTTCTCCAAAGGATTCAGCCATCTTGTCCAAAAGATGCGTCGTGGCTATGTTGCGGACGACAGGCCCCTTCCAGCCCTTCTTTTCATGGAGATACCAATAGAGCATCATGAGAATGCTGTTTGCATCGTAGTATTTGCCTGTCGGGTCAATGATTCCAATGCGGTCGCCATCCCCATCGAACGCAATCCCAAGGTCGTAGCCGCCCATCATGACCTTGTAGGTAAGCTCGCGAAGGCCAAATGCGGTTGGGGCTGGCATACTTGAGCCAAAGTAGGCATCCTTGTTCTGGTTTATCATGTCCACGGTGCAGCGGGCGGTGTATAGAATTACAAGAAGAGGATACGTACCAGAACCATGCATTGGGTCGAATGCAATCCTAAGACCTCGTTCCCTTATGGCCTTCATGTCCAACCGTGCGACAATGTCGTCTATGAAATCGTTGAACGGGTTCTTCAAGTAAGAGATCAGCCCCTCTGACACAGCGGTTTTGAAATCCATTTCCGGAACAGCGCCGCAGTACGAGTTTATAAGGGATTCAAGGCGCTGTGTGACCTCGACGGAAGCATCGCGACCCTCGTGGATGATGAGCTTTATACCGTTGAACGCAGGCGGATTATGGCTTGCCGTCACCTCAAGACCACAATGGAGGTTGCACTTCTTCACAGTGTGCATGATAAGAGGCGATGGTGCACTTCTCTTCATGAGCCAAACCTTTATGCCGCACGCAGCGAACACCTGGGCAAGCCACCCGGCAGCACTGTCGGAAAGGAAACGCCTATCATAGCCAATCACCACCGGCTTGTCAGTCTGGCCGTCCTCAATGAGCATCCTAGCCACACCATACCCAACCCTACATATGTTCCCACGCACGAAGTCGTCGCCAATGATGGCCCTCCACCCACCGGTTCCAAAATGGATTGGATTCGAAACGTTCAGACAATCACCATTAAGACCGATATCCTTGACTCTGCAGTTGTCCATTGCAACATCTCCTGCTTGCTGATCTCTGTTTCTAATGTATCTAGGAGGACAAAAAAAAGCTAGCCGTTTCAGAATTTTGACTACCCCTGCAAGGCACAGCGTGATAGACTTTGTTGCATGATCGACCTCAAAGAAACAAAGACGAGATACGAAAGGCTTTTGACACAGTCGGTTCTGCCGTTCTGGTTGGAACATGGCATGGATGAAGAGAACGGCGGAATATACACAGGACTCTCAAGGGACGGCTCCCTTATAGAAAGCGACAAGTCCGTATGGTTCCAAGGCCGTGCGCTATGGACCTTCTCGATGGCGTATATACGCTACGGAAACCCGGAATACCTCAAAGCCGCCGATTCCCTTGTCAAATTCCTAGAAGAACACTGCTTCGACAGCGACGGCCGAATGTTCTTCAGGGTCTCCGCTGACGGAAGGCCTGTCATAAAAAGACTTAGATACTTCTTCAGCGAAACCTTTGCGGTCATTGGATTTGCCGCATATGCGAGGGCTACAGGAAAGGACGAATACAGACAAAAGGCCCTCATACTCCTTGAGATGATAGAGGACATAAGGAGGACTCCAGGGACTCTTGTTCCAAAGTTCAACCCACAGGTGGAACCAAGCAGGTCCTTTGGAGAACCAATGATACTCCTCAACGTCATGGCCGAGCTCAGAGAAAGCTGTCCATACATGGAGGACGAGATAAACCGCTACATAGATGGTCTTTTAGAGGAAATCCAGACCTACTTCGTAAGACCTGACATGAAGCTTGTCCTTGAACAGTGCGCTCCAGACGGGACGTTCATGAGGGACCACTTCGAAGGACGTATTCTGAACCCGGGACATGCAATAGAAGGTTCGTGGTTCATAATGAACGAAGGCATCAAACGTAATAGAAAGGACCTGAAGGACCTTGGGCTCAAGATACTTGATTGGGAGTGGAACCTTGGCTGGGACGAAGAATACGGCGGAGGCATAATCCAGTACAGGGACGCCCTTGGACTGCCGCTTTCAGAATACCACCAGGACATGAAGTTCTGGTGGCCGCAGTGCGAAGCCGCCATAGCCACCCTCATGGCCTGGCGAATCACAGGGAACCAGTCATACCTAGACAAGTTCGAGCAGGTGGACCACTACATAACGGACCGCTTCGTTGACGAAAAGTACGGCGAGTGGTTCGGCTACTTCCACCGTGATGGAACACTGGCAACTCCAATCAAGGGTAACCTGTACAAGGGCCCATTCCACATTCCACGAATGTACATGAAGTGCCTCGAGCTTATGCAATAGTACATTTCATTAGTTTTTTCCGCTCTTTTATACTATTCGTAGTTAAATATGCTCAAAAATCGATAGGAAATCTACTATTAGTTGTGCATTCCACCAAGAAAATCTTTGTAGATGCCAGGTGTGGAGTCTGGAATCTCAATGGCTCCTGCGCATTTTCGGTAGAAGTCCTTTGGACCCACGCCTCCTATGATGGCGTATGCGTAGCCAATGCTGCGCATATCAAACAGAGCCTCGATGAGCAAAGCCTTTCCAATACCCATACCCTGATACTCCTCAAGCACCTTCGTTGGACCAAAGAAATTGCGGCAAGTGGCCTCATAGCAGGCATAGCCAATGATATCGGCCTGCTTGGTGGCTATGAAAAGCGAGACGGGTTGGCGTGAAAAGCAAGTCGCAGCCTCTCCTTTTGCACTTAGGGAGCTGTGCTGTTCTATCCATGGAAGGATTCTGTACATATCGGGCGTCATGGCACGTCTTATCACGATGCCCTGCTCCTCAAGCTTGGCTTTGAGTTTAGGACAAGGCTTTACAGACAACAATGAAACCAACATATCACTCATGGACACCTCCTAATCGAGTTATGCCATCTGCACAGGCGTTCCCAGAAAGGACTGCAGCGATGGGTGCCATTATCATGGGGGAATACTCGTAGGCTGCAAGGGCACCAGTAGAAGGCGAAAGCTCTGAGAATTCGAACGGGTTTCTCAATGCAACCACATTAACACAAGCCATTGTTTTCTCCAAAGCCTTTATTAAGGCAATCTGACCCGGCTTCGAATGTCCGTTGTATGTGCCAATGGTCACGGATGTGTTGCTGTGGCACTTTTCACAAACCTCTTTGATTTCCTCAGCTGTAGGATCAACGGAGGTCACAATGGCCGTTGCTCCAATAGTTCTTCCTTCGAACAGTTCCTTCATTGCAACAGGGAAACAGGCAGTCTTGTTCTCTGGATTGGAAGCAAGCGTAACCACGAAAGGATAGCAGCCTACGAATGCAGGAAAGCTCCCCAAAGGATTGAGTTTATGGACCTCCGTCAAGGTTCTGGCTCTGATTCTTTCGACATACGCTGCATCGAATTCCCTCTCAACGACATTGTATTGAGGGATTCTACGGGAAAGGAAGCGATCCTTTGCCAGGACGATTCTCATGAACGACTCATTGAGTTCTGCATCATCGACACTTTCAAACGCAATGTCGCACGCTTCGCAGGCAAGCGATGGGGTATGGGATATGCAGGCAATATCAACACCTGCCTTGAAAGCCATAAGGGCTCCATTGACAGTGCCCCAATTCTGCTTTATTGCCCCCATTTCAAGACAGTCTGTGAAAACCAAACCATCAAAGCCAAGCCTTTCCCTCAAAATTCCAGTGATGATGGTTCTATTCATGGTGGAAGGAAGCCCGCTGTCATCGATTTTGGGGAAAACTATATGGGATGTCATTATGGAAGGCACCCCGGCCTCTATTGAGGCTCTGAATGGCACAAGTTCAACTTCCTCAAGTTCTTCCAGACTCTTTTCAATAACAGGTAGACCAATATGCGAATCGACACTGGTATCTCCATGCCCCGGGAAATGCTTTGCACAACACACCAATCCTTGGGAAAGATATCCTTTTATTGCAAAGGAGGAGTTCTTTGCAACCACATACGGATCGTCCGAATAGCTTCTCACCCCTATGACACGGTTCTGTGGATTGTTGTTCACATCACAGTCAGGTGCAAAGTCCAAAGTACAACCAAGGGACAGCATCTCCTTTGCAGTTATGGAGGCGCATCTGAAGATCGCTTCCTCACAATTTTCACGCAGAGAGCTTAGGGCCATTGCACCGGGAACGTTTATAGCATCAGATGGAAGCCTTGTAACAACCCCACCTTCTTGGTCGATTGCAATGAAAGGCTTTATTCCGGTCTCTGAAACCACAAGGTCTTCAAGTTCCTTCGTGAGGGCTTTGAGCTGCGCCCGCGACTTTATGTTGTGCTGGAAGAGTATTATGTTTCCAATCTTCCATTTCTTGACCATGGATCTGAATTCATCTGTCACATGATCTTCTGGGAAACCTGTTATGAATCTCTGCCCAATGCGTATGCGTCTTTCGTTGTCGGTCATGGAAAACTCCTTGCCTTTTGGCGCCACCACTATTTCATCGTTCAGTACAGAACGATATCCTCTATCCTTTTTTCAAACTTCATGCAGTCCTTTCTGCTCTCATCCAAAAGCGACGAGAACCTCATCCCAGCATGTATGGGTCTTCCAAGGAGCTTGGCGATCTTTTGCCCTTCCTCAAGCAACTTGAAGTCGTTTGGATACAACTCGCCAATGGCATCCAGAACTCCAGCTATGGTTTCGAATGAGTTGAATGCCGTTTTATCCTCAAAGATCATCCTGCATCCCTGGCACTGCACACCGCTATGCTTGCTGAACGATGGCGTGAATGATGCAGGGACGAACTTCACACCCCCAAGACGAAGGCCTTCCAACGCAGAAAGAAGAGTCTTCGCCTCAATGTATGGAGCTCCAAACACTTGGAACGGTGTACTCGTCCCTCTTCCCTCGGATACGTTGGTACCTTCCAGCAAAGCCATTGCACAATAGGCAAGAGCACTATCGAACGTTGGAATGGATACCGATGGTGGTACGAATGCATACTCGAAGCCATCAGGATTCTCTTCAATGCCAGAAGGGTCTATCCCCACGATCTCCAAAGGGAAATCGTAGCCTTTTTCCTTATAGACGAGCTTTGAGAACTCCCCTGGAGTGAGGCCGTATCTGAACGAGATTTCATATATTCCAACGAAGCTTCTGACCTCTTCGGACAACACAAGACCATCCAAACGCCTTCCAAGCATCGGGGCCCTATCAAGAACAATTATTGAAGTCTTCGTCCTTTGACACGTCTTCATTGCCTCGTACAATGTGGATATGTACGTATAGCAGCGGACGCCAACGTCCTGTATGTCGTACACAAGGACATCTACATCCTCAAGCAGGAAATCCGCTATGGACCGGTCTCCGGCTTTGTAGAGACTATACACTGGAAGGCCTGTGAACGAATCAGTGTAGAAATCGACATCCTCACCTGCCCCGCAGTTTCCAAAAAGGCCATGTTCAGGAGAAAAGAGCTTCACCAGTCTGAACTTCTCGTTCACAAGACAGTGTGACAACCTATAGTCAATGGATACACCTGTCTGGTTGGTTATCATGGCAAGGCGTGCACCTTTCAACCTTTCACGGTACCTGCCCTCACCTATGAAGAAATCTATTCCACTTCTCTTTGGTCGTTTCATCATAAACGCTCCTAAAAATCGTCTTACATGCAGTTCAAATCCAATGTCCTGTCGAAAAGTCTAGATTGAAACCTTCCCCATGGAGGAGTAATGCCTTGCCCCTGTCACAGAGAGAACCTCATTGCAACTTTCATGGAGCCTCTCGTTTGCAAGTATCACAAAGGCCACCGCCTCCTTCATGTCGGAATCCTTTCCAACAACGACTTTGGTCTTTGGAAGGCTACGCTGCAAGTGGTCAATGATGGCCTTGTTGTGTGCACCTCCGCCGTTTACAACAAGTTCATCAGGAACAAAGCCTTCGTTCTTCAACGCAAGCTCTATGCATACAGCTGTGAACGCAGTGGCCGTAGCTATGAGATCAGGCATTGAAACTTTCATTTCAGCAGCCTTCCCTACTATTCTCTCCACGTAGTTTGGACCATAAAGCTCGCGCCCTGTGGTCTTTGGAGCTGGAAGAGGTATATAGGCATCAGTTGAAACCATCCACGAAAGCAAGGCCTCGTCTATATGAGCTCCAAGCGCAATCGAACCACCTTCATCATAGTTGAGACAGCCATTGGTGTATCGCTTCACAAGGGCGTCGATCACCATGTTTCCAGGACCCGTGTCGTATGCTATTACATCCTCGCAGCCGCAGCCCTTTTTCATCATGCTTATGTTTCCAATTCCTCCAATGTTCTGAATGGCAATGTCCTTCTCGTCGTTTGCATAGAGGATGTACTCCGTAAACGGAACCAAAGGAGCCCCCTGACCGCCTGCAGCTACGTCCCTGACCCTAAAGTCCCCCACCACAGGACACCCAAGACGCTCTGAGATGCAGGAGAACTCTCCAAGCTGCAGAGTGGACCTAACGTTCCTGCCAAAGTACTCCAACCCTCTGGGCTCATGCCAGAAGGTATGCCCATGGCTTGCAACGAAGTCTATCTTTGGGCAAATGTCTACATTGCGTTTCCAAAGTGCTTCCGCCGCATCGGCAAAAAGCTCGCCGAGGAGGAAATTCAAAGCTGAAATTTCGCAAGTTGTGGTAGAGCCACCACCGGCTACGGCTATAAGTCTAGCCTTGAAATCCTTTTCATAATCCAAAGACAAGGAATCAACCAAGGTGACCTTGGTTCCAAGACCATGACCTTCTATGGATACAAGGGCTGCATCTATGCCGTCAGCGCTCGTCCCGCTCATTATGCCTATTGCGTACTTCATTGCAATTTCTCCACTCACCCTTTGACGGAACCAACCGTAAGGCCTTTCACAAAGTATTTCTGAAGGAACGGATACAAAACGATTATAGGAAGCGTAGAGGTGATGATGACTGCACTCTTTATGGAAATGGAGAGCGTTGCGGTGTCGGTGGAAGCGCTGCTGCTGTCGCCAAGGACCATTGTCCCGTTGACGATGTTTCTAAGAAACAGCATGACCGGGTACTGCTTTGTGTTCAGATATATGAGCCCATTGAACCAATCGTTCCAGAAGAACACAGCATAGTATAGCCCAACGGTGGCTATCGCCGCAGTGGAAAGAGGAAGGATTATCCTAGGAAGTATGGAGAAATACCCAATGCCATCTATTAGGGCGGCCTCCTCTATCTCCTGAGGCAGAGCCTTGAAGAAGTTGACCATTATTATCAGATTGAACTGGTTTATCGCAAACGGTATGAGCATTGCAAAGCGCGTACCAGTGAGGTGCAGAGACGATATGAGAAGATAGTTTGGAATCAATCCTCCTGCGAAATACATGGAGAAAATGACCATCTTCATGAGGATCTTCTGCCCCTTGAGATACGTTTTGGAAAGAGGATATGCAAATAGAATCGTCATGCAAAGAGAAATGAACGTACCCGCAATTGTATAGAATATCGTGTTTCCATACGCTCTGAAGAAATTTGGGTACGTGAAGATTTGTTTGTAAGCCTCGAAGTTTATTCCTTTTGGTATGAGTCTGACCTGATTGTTGATTATCGCTTTTGGCGAAGACAGAGAGAGCGACACCATATAGATGAATGGTATTATACAAATGAGCAGTGAAAACACCATCACAGCGTATATGATGACGTTGAGGGCTTTTGAGGAAGCTGATGTATCCTTTACTTTTGGCATTCAAAGACCTCCAATATCAGTATATTCCATCGCCCGTCAAAAGCTTTGACAGTCTATTCGATCCGGATACCAGGATGAGCCCTATGACTCCGGAGAAAAGTCCAATCGCCGTTGCATACGAGTAGTTCTGGTTGGTAAGACCTGTTCTGTACACAAGAGTATCTATTATGTCGCTGACGGAGCTGTTGCTTGGAGTATACATGAGAAGCACCTTTTCGAATCCAAGGCTGAGAAGCCTTCCGACTTCAAGGATGAGCATGACCATGATGGTTGGTAGAATCGAAGGCAACGTCACATGGAATATCTGCTGGAAACGGCCTGCTCCGTCTATCTCCGCCGCTTCATACAAGTCGCTGTTTATGTTCGTTATGGAGGCAAGGTAGATTATAGCCGTCCAACCAGTGAACTGCCATGCACCTGAAGCTATGTACAGAAACCTGAAGTACTGAGGTTCATTCATGTAGTACACAGGCTGAAGATGCAGAACGTTGACCCTGAACTGGTTGAAAAGACCTGATGAAGGGGAAAGGATCTCCGTCATCATTGCAATGACGACTACGGTTGATATGAACCTTGGCATATAGGAGATGGTCTGCACCACCTTCTTGAACCTCTTCCTGTTAACTTCGTTCAGAAGTATTGCAAATACTATTGGAAGAGGAAAAGTGAAGACTATATTCAACAGACTGAGGGAAAGCGTATTTCTGAACGCCCTCCAAAATGCAGGGTCCTCGAAGAAACGCTTAAAATATCTAAAACCAACCCACTCGGTTCCAAAGATGCCTTTTCCCGGACGGTACTTTCTGAATGCAAGTACGTTGCCAATCATTGGTATGTACTTGAAGACTATGAAGTAGACCACTGGCACCACCATCATAAGATAAAGCTGCCAGTAGCGTCTGAAATGACGCTGAAGAGGCGACCTTCCATTGATATCCCGCCCAACATCCCGTTTTCCCATGGGTTCCTCGCTGTCGTTCCGCTGTTTTTCCGTATACGTTCCCATAGCTATATGCTACAGGCTTCAATATATGGGAGGGCTCCAAAGGGAACCCTCCCACTAAATGAGTTCAAACTTGGACTATTCCAAATGACATCCTATCAGAGGTTCTCGTTGTAGAGAGCGCAGTACTTGTCGATTCCAAGTTTCTGCATTTCTGCAACGTAAGCATCCCAATCCTTTTCAATGCTCTTCTTTCCAGTAAGGAAAGCATCGCACCAGACTTCGAAGGTATCCGCAAGAGGAGTCATGAGAGTCGAAGCCTCTTCAGAGGAGTAGTCATCGAACTTTGGTGTTGGCGGAACGTACTGGATGACATCGCCAATGGCCTCAACCGCTGCGTTGATCTGAGCATAGTTTTCATCGTACTTGGTCATCTCGCGGCTGTTAACCCAAACCTTCTGGGTGACATCGCTTCCGCACCCGTACTTGAGCTGCATGTATTTGTACACACCTTCTGCAGCGTTTTTGATCTCATCAGCATACTGGATCTTTCCATCGACCATGTTGTATGTCACGCCTTCCTTTCCAATACACCAGAGAAGGGCGGCTTCTTCAGAGAAGAACATCTTGTCAACAGCACGGACAATCTGCTCGAAGTCCTTTCTCTCAGCCGTCTTTGCAGGGAAGATGATACCGCTACCGGTGCGATCCTTCTGCTGATGGTGTGCACCTGCAGGGCCTGCAAGTGCTGGATACATCTGAAGCTTGAAGCCCTCTATCTCGCTTGCAGCTTCGACTCCTCCAATCTGGTCATAGTACGCCCATGTAGCCATGGAAGCACCGGTTGCCATCTTTCTTGACCAAATGCCTCCATCGATCGGATCTGCCATTTCAGGATCAAGAAGGCCTTCGGCATAGAGCTTTGCAAAGAAGGAGATGTATGCCTTGAACTCTTCGCTTATTGCACCTGCGAAGAACTGCTTATTGTCATAGTCCCATGAAAGGACTCTCGAACCGCCAGCGCTGTTCTTTCCAAGTGAGACGCCAAACGAAGGCATCGTCATCCTATAGAGAACCCTTGGCCCTGCAAGGATTGTGAGAGGATAAGAAGCAGGATTGACTTCTTTGTACTTCTTAAGAATTTCATAGAGGTCATCGAATGTCTTAGGGGCTTCGAAACCATACTGCTCAAGGAAATCCTGCCTAAGGATGAGACCGCCATCATAGAAAGGAGCATCGAAGAGCGAAGGAAGGTAGTAGAGCTTTCCATCCTTGAGCTTGAGCTTGTCTATGTCGTCCTGCATTCCAAACTTCTCGACCATTGCGTTCCAGTTTGGAGTCCAGTCGCTGTAGTCGCTTATTGGAACTATTGCTCCGTTCATTGCCAAAGAGGCATTCTCTCCCGTAGTGGAGGAATAGAGGATTACATCAGGAGCGTTCACCTGCGTGTTGAGTGCAAGCGAGACCTTTGTGGGATAGTCTGCGATTGGTATTATCTCCCAATCGACCTCTGCATTCGCAAGCTTCTGTGCTTCCACGACAGTGAGCCAATCGGACTTGAAAGGCAACGTTGCGTTGTCAGAGTAGTATGCGCTGAACTTCACAGGTCCATCGTTGGTTGCTTCCTGTGCAGCCTGTGCAAACACAGAACAGAAAGCAGTCAGAGCCACTAGAGCGATAAGTAGTGTCTTTTTCATTTTTTCCTTCCTTTAGTTTTTGTTTCCGAGGAGGGGACAACCCCACCTCACGTCCACAATAAAATGGGAAACGCTACAAGTCAAGGAAAAACAATGTAAAACCGTTGCATTCTGTTGCAAAAACAGCCAGATAAAAGTTCTACAGCCTCTGATCCTTCTCTACATCAAGGAAATAGCGGTAAGTGTCCACCTTGAGCTCCCCGCAGGCAGGTTCATCGCAAACGATTACCGCATTGTTGTGAAGTTGAAGCGCACTGCATGTCCATTTCTGACTCACTCCCCCTTCGACTGTATGGGCAAGGGCTCTTGCCTTGTTGTGTCCGTTTATTAGGACCATGACCTCCTTTGAGTCCGTGACCGTACCAACTCCTACGGACAAAGCATAGGAAGGCACCTTTGACGGATCGTTTCCAAAGAAACGGGAATTGACGATCTTGGTATCAGAGGTAAGCGTCCTTACACCGGTCCTTGAATACAATGAGGTATACGGCTCGTTGAATGCAATGTGCCCGTCAACGCCAATGCCGCCCATGAAGAGGTCTATACCGCCGTAGGATGCAATCTTCTCCTCATATCTGAGACACTCACCCTCAGGATCCTTTGCCATGCCATCAAGGATGTTCACGTTCTCCTTTGGGATGTCTACATGATCGAAGAAATTGCTCCACATGAAATACCAGTAGCTCTGGTCATGGGTCTTTGGAAGGCCAACGTATTCGTCCATGTTGAACGTAACGACGTTTTTGAAGGAGACCTCTCCCTTACTGTTCATCTTCACGAGATCCCTATATACACCAAGAGGCGACGATCCGGTTGGAAGCCCCAGCACGAAAGGCCTATCCTCTTTATGTCCGTTTATGGCATCCACTATATGCTTTGCAGCCCAAAGGCTCATCTTCTCGTAATCGCTCTGAATGACAACTCTCATGGAAACCTCCTCTGTGAACTTCCAAATCCAACAAAACAATATCATGAATCGCAGTGCTTTTCCACAACCACTCCGCTGTTCTTGAATATGAAATCCTCCCCTACCACGCCCCTCACGAACGACAACGGGTAGACGATGGACCTTCTGCCAATGACGGTGCCGGGACCAAGGACGCTGTTGCAACCAACCTCTGCGTAGTCGCCCACAAAAGCGCCAAGCTTGGAAAGGCCAGTTGACACATCCCCAAACGAAGCGCCTCCATGCACCACGACGGGCTTTCTATCCGCACGCACATTCGATGTCACAGCCCCTGCACCAAAATGGGAATGGAAACCAAGGACGCTGTCCCCCACATAGTTGAAATGCGGCACTTGGCAGCCATCGAAAAGGATGCAGTTCTTCAGCTCCGTGGAATTGCCCACAACGCAGTCCGCACCAACAAGCACGCCGCCTCGCACGAACGCACAATGCCTCACCTCAGTGCGGGGTCCTATGACGCACGGGCCCACCAAGCACGCCGATCCGCTCACGCTTGCACTTCTATGTACCCATACAGACCGATATCTCTGTTCATACTCATCCGCCGGCAAACTCCGCCCTATCTGCATGACGATCTGACCTATCTTTGGAACCACATCCCATGGGTGTTCGACATTCTCCAGCCAGTACTTGGCCAACGTATGCTCCAAATCGAAAAGACCACGAACATCAAGCATTTCAACCTCCAGCGCTGATTAGATGATAATACCGTTTTGGCAAGCTGAAAACCAGAAGGCCTTGCCAATGTCTCTAGCATTGAATTTCAACCAAAAACCATTTTTTCACCTTTTGGTTGAAAACGCTCTTCCAAAGAGAGCCTCACTTCCAGCCCCGTCAGACAAGACTACACGGAAAATCCTAGCTTGACGATTGTGGAAACCCATGGTAGCTTCTATATGGAAGCGGACATGTTCCGCTTAAATCATCATTTGACCATGCATCAACCATCTGCATGACAGAAATAATAATATAGGAAGTGACCTCCATGCGTTTTTTCGACACACATTGCCATATTGGCCTGATACACGAAGACCAGCTTGAACAACTCATAGCGGTGCAGTATGCAAAGAGGGCCGGAGTCGCCCATATAGTCTCGATCTGCAACAGCCTTACGGACTTCGAAACGGTGTACAACAACCTTAAGAGTGCAAAGAACGTCTACCATGCAGTAGGCGTATCGCCCACGGAAAGCGGCAATGTGCTGCTCAACTGGGAGACGGACATCCAAAAGTTCCTCAAGATGGACAGGGTCATAGCCGTGGGTGAAACGGGGCTGGACTACGGCAAGTACAAGCAGTATCAGGACATACAGGTCGAGATGTTCCTCAAGCACCTTGAGATTGCAAGAAGGGCCCACCTACCTGTAATCATCCACAACAGAGAAGCAGGAGCCCACATCCTTGACATCCTGAGAACGAACATTCCAGAGGAAGGGGCGATATTCCACTGCTACTCAGAGGACTGGGAGTATGCATTCAAGGCAATGGAGTTGCCGGTGTACTTCTCGTTTGCTGGAAACATCACCTACAAGAACATACGAAAGCTCACAGACACAGTAAGGAACCTCCCGGAGAACAGAATCCTGATCGAAAGCGAAGCTCCGTTCATGGTGCCTGCGAAGTACACGAAACGCAGAAACAAGCCTGAGTATCTGCCGGAGACGGCCAAGGCCGTGGCTGACATAAAGGGGATACCGCTTGAGGAGATGTCAGAGATCCTCTACCAGAACAGCCTCAACGCATTCCATCTCACAGAGGAGTGACGCCTGACATGGAAGGACTCCTCCACCCCGTCTCTATAGGAAACCTCAAGCTAGACGGAAATGTGTTCCTTGCTCCGCTTGCAGGCTACACGGACAAGATATTCCGCAGCATCTGCCTTCGCCATGGTGCTGACCTTGCATACACTGAGATGGTCAGCAGCGAAGGGGTTGCGAGGGACAGCGAAAAGACCGTCATGCTCATGGAAAGGGGTGAAGGGGAAAGGAACCTTGCGGTTCAGCTCTTCATGCCTGATGCAGACACAGCAAAGCGTTCGATTCCTGGAGTGATGGCCTACAACCCTGCCATGATAGACATAAATGCAGGATGCCCCGTGCCAAAGGTCGTCAAAACCGGAGCAGGAAGTGCGCTTCTCAAGGACCCAAAGAAGATAAGGGAGATAGTGTCCACCATTGTAGAGAACACAAATGTACCTGTGACCATCAAGATAAGGACAGGCTGGGACGTGGAAGGTATCAACTACTTGGAGACGGCCCAGGCGGCCTTCGATGGAGGAGCAAGTGCGGTATGCATGCATGCAAGGACACGCAGCCAACTGTACATGCCAACTGCGGACTGGAGCAGACTCAAGGATTTGAAATCTCATTTCCAGGAGAAGGTCATAATAGGTTCTGGAGACCTCTTCTGCGCCCAGGACGGTGTCAGGATGCTTGAAGAGACCAAAGTAGACGCCATAATGTTCGCACGCGGGGCGATTGGAAACCCATTCGTGTTCGAACAGGCCAAGGCCATAATGCAAGGCAGGCAGCCATACGAACCAACCGTACAGGAGAAGAAGGAAGCCATAATGGAGCACCTCCACGGACTTGTTGGCTTTCTGGGAGAGAACGCCGCCTGCAGGGAGATGAGAAAGCACGTATGCGCCTATCTCAAGGGCATTCCAAACAGCGCAAAGGTACGCCAGGCGGCAACGACGGCTCTTACGGTCAAGGCATACGAAGAGGCCTTGGACCTGCTCCAATTGACCTAATCCCACCTAAATGATAACGTTCCAAGACGTGGAGAAGAAAAAAGGATGAAAGTACTTGTTTTGGGCTCAGGCGCAAAGGACCACGCAATAGCATGGTGGTTTTCCAAGAGCAGACTCATAGAGGGTCTATATGTCGCGCCAAGCAATCCAGGAACTGAAAGCTTCGCCGTCAACCTGCCTGATGTAGACCCTGCGGACAAGGATCAGGTGCTCAGGGCATGCAAGGACAACGGCATAGACTTCGTCTTCATTGGAACGGAGAAGCCTCTCTTCACTGGCGTAATAGACCATTTGAACAAGAATGGAATCTCCACGTTTGGAGCTCCTGGCTATGCACTCAAGCTTGAGGGAGACAGGAAGTTCGCCCGCGAATTCGCAAAACGTCACAGCATACCCGTGCTGGAGTACCATGTATTCGAGAAAAGCTCGGAAATATCGGCCTTTTTGGATGAGAATGCGGGCAAGACCTTCACAATCAAGTCCAACGAGCTGTCCCCTTCCAGGATGATGATACATTCCAATGACAAGGATATACTCGTTTCGTATGCAAAGGAGCTTTTCAAGAAGGGGCCTGTCGTCATGGAGGATTGCATAGACGGCATTGGAGTGACGGCATCGATACTGGTGGACAACGAAGGCTACTATGTGCTTCCCATTTGCTCCGAGTACACAAAGCGTGAGCATACGGACAAGGGGGTTGGAACCCCTACGGGCGGAATGGGTGCGGTTTGCCCTGTGTCAATAAGCCAAGAGGCCTTGGATCTGATTTCAAAGACCATAATCCATCCTACTTTCAAGGCCCTCAAAGAAGAGAACCTATACTACAAGGGCGTGCTTACGTTCTCGATCGTACTCTCTCCAAACGGACCGTTCCTTGTGGACTACCATGTACGTCTCAACGACCCTGCCACTCAGGCAATGGTCCCTCTTATCAGAAATGACCTAATCGAGCTCATGGTCGCTATGCAGAACAACACACTCAAGCGGATTGCTCCAGATGTCACTGACCAGAGCTCTGTAAGCGTAGTCATTGCATCGGAAGGCTACCCAAACGACACCAAGACAGGTGCAAAGCTCCAATCGGTGGATCCAAGATACCTTGGAAACTTCATAGACGACGGAGCATACGTCTTCTTTGGCGCCGTCAAGCGTGAAGCCAATGGAGAGATATACACCACCGGAGGAAGAGCCGCCACCATCGTGGGCCTTGGCCAGAACATCATTGAAGCCAATTCAAAGGCCTACGGTGCCATAGACGCCATAGAATTCGACGGTTCCTGGTACAGAGAGGACATTGGAAACAAGTTCTTCGAGAATGCCTCAGAGGACAGACAGTCTAGAGCAGACCTGCAAAACTAAGCCTTACAGCGAAAAGAACCTCAATGTTCGAGTAGGTTGCACCCTTGTCGTTTCCGTAGTTCCAGCGGTTGTCAAGTGCAATCGCCGAGCGAAGGGAAACGAAATCACACAGTACACCACAATACTCCAATTTGCAGACCAACGAATACTCCGGCACGTGGCCGTCTGTCACATACGGTGTAAAAATGAACTTTGGTTCATCGTCATCCATAACAGGAGCCTTTGGAACTTCGTTTGTGTCCTTGTCGATTCTGTTCTCTCCGTGGACCATGAACAGTGCAGAAGCGGCAAGGAAGCTCTTCAAACTGAAAGCTTCGAATCCAGCTGAAACCACAATGGCATCTGAACCATAGACATAGCCCATATACTGATAGTCGTCGAAGCCCGTCATCCGGTTGCCGAATATGAGGTCCGTATGCCTGTGGTCGTATGCAACCGAAGACTGCGGGTTTGGAGGGATCTGACCACCGTCAGCAGTCTTGTCATCCTTGAGGTACAACGACGGGGATGTGTATACGCCTTCGATGTAGGCTGAGGCAATGAAGTCCTTCAATGGAAACGAGTAGGCAATGTTCAACAATAGGCCGTAGCTATTTGGAGTGGTATCCGCATGTTCGAACTTGAGCTGAATCTGATCACCAATGAATTGGAAATGGGTCGAAAGCCCTGGGACTATTGCAATATCCAATTCAATGGCAAAGTAGTTGTTTATCCTGTGGTTGCGGAATGTGAATTGATTGTGCAGAACATTGAACGGATTGAGCATCTTCACTGTCCCCGCAGCGTTGTCGGTGATTTGCATTACACCCTCTGTAAGAGTCAAAGTCACCTTGTTGAAGGCATTGAAGCTGAATCTGTGGTTGAGGACTTCAGGATGGTATTCGTCCCACGTGGAATAGTCCAAGCTGTCCGTTGCTGTACCCAACGGGTATTTGCTCGCATCCGTTGTTTCATTTGGATCGAACGCTACAATCGTCATGGTATATCCTATGAACGGATAGAGAAGCGAAACCTTTGCGAAATCCTGATAGAAGAAGTTGTCACCAATGGTAAGGTTTCCGGTAAAACCACTACCGGCGCTCATTCTGTCTCTGCCAATAACGAAGTTCAAACGGTCGAAACCAGCTGAAAAATACGCTTTATGTGGTCTGTAGAAATCCATTTTGGACCCACCAAGTTCAAGTTCCAAATTGGAGTCAAAGGACGAGAAATCCCATTCGCCTGCAGACTTTATGAAATCAAGGCCAAAGAAGCCTGTATAGTGCTCGCCAAGATGAAAGGTTCCCTCCAGCAGGAGAAGAGACTCAATGTCCCTGAAGGGAAAAGGGAGTTCTCTGATACTTACACTTTCATTTGAATTGAAAACACCTACGGGACTGACTGAGACATCTGCATCAAATACGACGTTCCTTGAAGAAAAAACGCTCCGGGGCTTCACCAAAACGTTTCTAAGCTCCAAAGCCATTTTCCTTGCTTCCAATGGCAGCTTTTCAAGGTCTATTTCATCCAAGAGGAAAAGCATATCATCAGAAGAGAGAGGTGTGACGACACCGTGCATCGTCATACCTGCTATTCTATACAATGAAACAAGTTGTCTATATTCGTTCGATATCCTTGAATATGTGTTCTGGTATGCAGCGATCTGAAATGAAAATACAAAGAGGACTATGAACAGCATCAAAAGGAAGACTGTTTTCTTCATGCAATCCAACTCCTACGAACACAAAGGATGACAATCAACCTATGGAAAGACCTATATAGGCAATCTCGCAGCGTTGGTAGAACCAATCCGTGGTAGAGACCCTGCCGTCATGATATCCAATTTCGATTCTGACATGCCTACCAGGGAGGACATCTCCTAGTTCGACCCCTCCTGCAATGCTGAATTCACGTTCCCATGGATTGTCAGGACTATATGAGTTTGGCATGTGTTTGGTCTGACCGTCCTGATGGAACTGAAGGTCTGCGGATACGAAAACGGATACAGCTCTACTGATGTCGAAGAAGAACTCAAAACCTACATGAGCACGAAGGGCGTTGTAACCCGTTCCTGTCTTGCGCTTAAGTTCTTCTTGGACCTGCTCTTCTGTAAAGCCTTCACTGGAACCCCCTACATATTCGAGAAGAGGTGTTCCACTTTGGGTGTTGTACCCGGCAGGTGTACTTGAGAAAGGCCTGAGCCAAACATCCTTGAAAGGCCATTCCAACTCTCCATAGAACCTAAGCCCAAAAGGAAGATCTACAGAAGCCCCAACGATCCAATAGTTGTCCCTGACATATTCCACAAGGTTGTGTATGTAGTAATCCTTCCCTTCCTCTCGGCCTTCGAAATCGGCATTGATTTTGCGACCGTTGTTGAAATCGACCCTGTTTCTTTCATAGAAGTCATCGAGTATCTCGTCTCCATAGTGGCCTGAGAAATGATGCATTCCTCCTCTTATGGTGAAGACGTCCCCCACTCTTATGCTTGCACCTGCCATCCATGTGCCATCGAATCCAAGGCTTGCGCTGGAATTGAATATCATGAAGAGTGTGTTCAAGGCACCCCCTATGGTCAGCTCCGCGTCTATTGAAGGAATCTTCTCGTTGCCGTCGTATCGGACACGAGCCAAAGAAGCGGATGTTCCAAGTCTCATTTCCAGATAATTGCTGTATTTGTCAGGGTCAGCGACCATATTGTCGCTGACGGGAAGCATTATATAGTCTGTTGTAGTCGAACTGCCATCTACAATCTTTACCGCAGCTTTGATTCTAGTTGGCCTTTGGTTTGGATCAAGAGCCTTTTGAATATGTATTCTGGAAACGAACGAATAAGGATCAGCTACAGGCTCCTTGAACAAAGGGCCTGCAGCTGGAACGATCTCAAATTCAAATCCACTTGCAAAAGAAAGGCATAGAGACAGAATCAGAACTGCAACGACACATGCAGGCCTTTTCATTTAGTTCACCCCTATTCCAACCGTAACACTTGAGAAACGCTGATAGAACCACTGAGTGGCAGGTACCCTACCGTTGTGGTAGTAGGCTTCCAGCCTTACAGTCCTTCCATCGCTCAGGAAATCTCCAAGCTCTATGCCACCGCCTACAGTCAGCTCCATCTCCCAAGGATTGGACTTATCATAACCACCCATTTTGTGAAGGGTCTGTCCATCCTGATGGAACTGCACGTCAGCAGCTGCGAATACAGAACCAAAGCCAACGTTGATTCTCCACTCAAGCCCTGTATGTATCCTCCAAGCTTTGTAGGAGCCATTGGCGGTTCTTTTGAGGCTCTGCTCCTTATCAAGCTGATACTGTGGAATCTGTTCTCCATCTGCAGCATCACCACCAATCCTATCGATCATGGTTGGTCTGCCGTTGTCTCCATCCACTGGGTTGTCATAGTCAGCGGGACAATGCACGAACGGACGAAGCCAGCTAGGATTCTGAGGAAGTTCAGCCTCACCGTAGAGCCTTATTCCAAACGGAAGGTCCGCTGATATGCCGGCGATCCAAGAATTGTCACGCACATACTCGACAGGGCTTACAAGATAGTATTTCTTTCCTGCCTCGGCCTTTGCATATTCGAACAAAGAACCGCCACGGTATTGCTCGGAGGAATCCACTTTGTTGTACTTATAGAACTTCTCGAGCATCTCATCTCCGTAATGGCCTGAGAAGTGATGCATACCAACTCTAATGCTGACGCAATCTGCAAAACGAACGCTTGCACCAAGAAGATATGCACCATCGAAGTCCAAGGTGTCGTTCTTACCAAACATGTTGAATATTGTGTTTATGTAACCTGCGAGGTTCAGCTCCAAATCGATCGAAGGAACCCAACCTTCTCCACTGTACCTGAGCCTTAGCAAACCCAGAGACATGGCAGTCTTCATGTTTATGTACTTGTTGTTGCCAGCCTTGAGAGGTGTATCGTCATAAGGAAGGAAATCGTAGAAACCGCGGTCGTTTTCAGGATTGGCACCATCGGTCTCAATTATTACCGAATAGACCTTGTTTGGTCTGTTGGCCTCATCCAAGGCCATTGCAATATGAAGTTTCGATGAAAACGAATATGGATCGGCTACAGGCTCCCTAAAAAGAGGAACCTGAGGCATTGGGTCGAACGAGAACGTACCTGCAAATGCAGCGCTTACCCCCCCCCACGCCAAAACGACGACCAGAACCGCAAACAAAACCTTTTTCATTTTCTTACCCCTTTTCCCTTTTATTCTATGGACTATCTGCTAGGCAGAGTAGCTTTCTTTGTGTAGTCGAATTCCAGATTTGGATTCTTCCTAAGTTCGTAGCAGTACTGCCGTATACGGGCAGCCCACTCTTCGTTGGTGATGGAGTCGTCCATTTTTGCTGGGTCTATTGTACTTCCAACCACCAGGCGCATGGTCTGGCCCCTTAACTTGAACATCTCATCAACGAGGAACAATGTCTCAATCGATGTCTTTATGTGGAAGAAACGACGGAAACTCGTCCAACGGTGCATTCTTTTGCTCAACTGACCATCGGTATAGAACACAACTATTGGCATATTGTTTCGCTTTGCGATCTTGACGAAAGAGGGCTTCCAGTCATAGTCGAAGACCTCCCCAAAACTGAGTTTCCTTGAGCAGTACCCAGCCGGATATATTAGAAGTGACGTCCCTTCGTTAACGGCATTCAGGAGGGTCCTCACCTCTTTCTTGTTGTAGACGCAGCTTTTTCCAAGAGGCTTGATGAACTTGAGGAAGGACTGAGCCACGAGTCTGCAACCAGGGAACTCTCTATGGAGATAGTCGAAAAGGACCATGGCTTCAGGCCCGCCGTAAGGATGGTTGGATGCAAACATCACCTTTTGCCCTTTGAGGGTTTCGACCGCATCCGTCCCCTGCCCTTCATATGACGGATGGATTCCAAGGAACTCCACGGCTGCATCCAGGAACTTCTGGGCATCATCGTCCTCGTGTTCTGCAAAGAATGCGTTCAGTTCCTTGACATGCAGAATCTTCTCAAACCAGTTGTACATGAACTTGGGGACAAGCTTGCCCAAGGTTGGGCTCACCCTCGTAGCGAGTGCCTTTATATTGATGGGAAGAAAGCTCTCCTCTTTCTTTGAGTTTGAATCCTTATCTTCCTTTTGTTTACTAATGTTTTCCATACCATTTGCCAGTATATACCACGACTGCCAAGTTTCAAATCGTTTTCTTCGTTTAGAGAAAAATGCCACGAATTTGACGATGTTGCATCAAGTCATGCACAAAAGCCAACGAAAGACCCTGCGCAAATCCAGAAAAAAAACCCAACGAAGGACCTAGACTTTAAGCCGTTTCAAAAGGTTCTCTGCAACGTTCAACGACACTCCAGCACGCTGGGAGATCTCCTGAGGAGTACACTGCACCACATCGTCCAGCGTAGTGAAGGCCTCCATTATCTTGTCGCTGATCTTTGGACCTATGCCGGGGACGCTCTGCAGGAGATGGAACGAAGTCTCCTTGCTGCGCATGGCCTGGTTGGCACCGGTGGCGAACCTGTGGCACTCATCCCTAACGGCAATGAGGACACGAAGCCCCTCGTTGCCGTGGTCCAAACGCAGATCAGGACGACCATCGTCGAACACAATGGTCTCGTACTCCTTTGCAAGGCCAAGAACAGGGACATCGGCTAGACCCAGCTCATCAAGAACATCGCGTGCCACGTTGACCTGTCCATGCCCACCATCGATCAGAACAAGGTTTGGTTTCTTGAGGTTCTCCTCAATCACCCTAGAATAGCGACGGTAGACGGCCTCACGCATAGCGCCAAAGTCGTCTATGGCCCCTTCCAGACTTCGTATATTGAAACGTCTGTAGCCCGCAGGGTTCGGGTTGCCGTCTACAAACGAAATGAGGCTTGCAACGGTGTACTTTCCAGAAAGCTGAGCTATGTCGAAGCCCTCTATGAGCTCAGGAAGCTCCTCAAGTCCCGCCACAGACTGAAGCTCCTCCAAAGCCTTGGTGTTGTCTCTGCTCTTAAGACGCTTCTCGACGTCCCTTGAGGCGTTCTCCGCCGCCATGCGAAGGATTCTGAAATCCCTACCTTCCTTTGGAACCTGGAAGCGGACATCATGCCCCAAGACCTCGTGGAAGTAACGGGAGATGAGCTCTATGTCCACCTCGTGGGAGATGAATATCTCGTTGGGAATCTCGCGCCCGTCTTCATAGTATTGAGTAAGGAAGTTCAGCAGGGTCTCTGATTCGTCCCCAAAGGTCTGTGCGCGGTACAAAGCACGTCCAATGAGCTTTCCATCGCGGAACTGCATGATTGACACGGTGCAAAGGGGGCTTCTCATCTCAACGGCGGCATAGTCGCGGCTTTCCATTGAAGCATCGGCGGAGTGGTCCTCAACCATCTGGGCCTTGCTCACGCTCTGAAGTGCAACAAGCATATCACGCTTCTTTGCAGCGACCTCATACTCCATGGCCTTTGATGCAGCCATCATCTCATCTCGTATCTGCCGTTCAAGGTCATCTCCACCACCTGAAAGGAACCTGCGTATACGGTCTATGCTCCTACCATATTCCTCTTTGGATATAAGACCGCAGCATGGTGCGGAACAACGGCCTATATGGTAGTAAAGACATGGTTTTTCACGCTTTCTAAGAGGGGTCGAGCACTTGCGAAGATTGAAAAGCCTATCTATCAGTTCAAGGTACTCGGCCATGCGCGAGGCATCCGGAAACGGTCCAAAGTAGTCGGATCCGTCCTTGATTATGCGCCTTGTCTTGAACACCTTGGGGAAATCCTCATGGGTTATCCTTATCATTGGATAGCTTTTGCCGTCCTTGAGCATTATGTTGTAATGAGGATTGTATTTCTTTATGAGGTTGTTCTCCAGAACCAGCGCCTCATAGTCGTTTCCAGTTATGATATGGTCTATGTCACGGATCTTCTCGACCAGCATAGTGGTCTTGCGGTCGCGATTCGGCAGGAAATACTGGCTCACGCGCTTTCTAAGGCTTTTGGCCTTTCCAACGTAGATGACCACCCCGTTCTCGTCCTTCATGAGGTAGCACCCAGGGTTCAACGGCAGTGCATGGGCCTTGGCACGAGCCTTCTCGAAGTTCTCCCTACGAAGTCTTACCTCTTCCTCAGACTGGGTCTTGTCCAGCATATAGCTCAAACCAGTCTCGAACGCTTCCCTATCCATGAAATCTCCTACTCAACAAGAACGCTTCACAAACGCCACCATGACAACATGACGACACCACGAAGATAATACCACAGACCGATGTCCTTTAACATACCGCACTGGTGTGCTATCATCGAACACAACGATTCTGGAGACGATGCCATGACCCAAAGGGAAATAGACGAATACATAGCAAGCATTCCATACCTGAGTTTCCAACAAAGGAGAATGCTAAAGGAAGAGTCCCAGGACCTGGAGCTTTGGGGAGAAGAGCATATAACGGACTTAATGCCAACTGCAAAGAAAATGGCACTGATGCAGAAGAACCAAGTCCGCAGCGCATTCAACAAAGCAATGGAGAAGATAGCCCAAATGCGACGCAACCCCACCGATTATTCCACATTCAATCCAAAATACGACTTCAATGAAAGGAAGCCAAACGTAGTTGCGGACTTCAAGGCCCCTGACAGAATCATGGGAAGCTGCCCATGCCCCAAGGATGGAGAGCTTACCCGTTGCTGCAACCTCAAGACTTTGGATGCAGTGCAGCAGTGTGGTTTTGCATGCGCCTATTGTTCAATCCAGAGCTTCTACTCCCACAATGAGATAAAGGTCGTGTCGGACCTTGACTCATATCTTGAAAACCTCAAGTTGGAAGAAGACGCGTGGCACATAGGAACCGGACAGTCCTCAGACTCCCTCCTTCTTGGAGACGACTATGGAACTCTCTCTGCTTTGGCAAGGTTCGCACGAAGGAATCCAAAGACCATCATAGAACTCAAAACCAAAAGCGCAAGGACCGACTGGTTGTCGCAGGATCTTCCACGCAACATAGTCGCGACCTGGTCTGTAAACGCCTCCACCATAGCCAAGAAGGAGGAGCACCTGACAGCCACTTTGGAAGCCCGCATAGAGGCCGCCCTCAAAAGCGTAGAAAAAGGCCGTCTTGTAGGATTCCACATCCATCCAATGGTGCATTTCAAAGGGTGGGAGGACGAATATGCCGCCTTGGTGGAGCTTCTCCGCAATAGGATAAACCCAAGAAACGTCATGATGGTTGGCATTGGAGCACTCACATTCACGAAGCAGAACCTGAAAGCCCTAAGGGAAAGCGGAAGACCTACGAGAGTCACCCAAATGGAGCTCACCCCAGCTGCAGGCAAGTTCTCGTATCCGCTTGAAACGAAGCGCAAGATGTTCTCATTCGTATACTCCCAGTTTCCAAAGGAATGGAAGGACAATGCTTTCTTCTATCTATGCATGGAGGATCCCTCGCTTTGGATGCCGTGTCTTGGAAGGGAATACCCCAGCAATGCCGCATTCGAAGCGGACATGAAAGCCCACTACCTATCGAAAATCACAGACTAGCATCGTAAACTAAAACAGCAATATATTTTACAATATGGAGTTAGACAAAACCTTGATTTTTGTAAACCATTGATTTATCATCAAAGCCCTATGAAACGAAATGATGCAAAGATGGTATATGACATACCAACGTTCAACAGGATATTTCCGTTTCTCATGAAAAGACGCTGCGATGCGCTCGTCTACCATACATGTGAATTCGATGTCACCAAAACGGTCGAGTACATAAGGGCCTACAATGCCAAGAAGCCAGAGTTCAGGCTTAAGTTCTTCTATGTTTTCTGCGCAGCTCTTATGCGCACCATAGCCATGAGACCAGAGCTCAACCGCTTCATAGCTTCATACCGCTATTGGCAGAGGGACGAGCTTTCCATGAACTTCGTAGTCAAGGAATCCTTCACAGACGACGCTCCAGAGACGAGCAATCCTCTTGTATTCAATCCCTACATGACGCTCATGGAGTATGCCAAGGTCATCGACGACTACATCAACAAATCAAGGAACCTGAGCGAAGAGGACAACTTCACGGACGAAACCATAAGCTTCTTCATGCACTTCCCTGTCTGGATCATAAGCCTGGTCGTAAGGCTTGCACGCCTACTGGACCGCAGGGGCAAGGCCCCTTCACTTCTAAGGGAGGCCGATGGTCTTCACACTTCCGTGTTCGTGTCCAACCTTGGTTCCATTGGAATCATTGGAGGAAGCCCCCAGCACCATCTCTATGAGTGGGGCACGACAAGCCTGTTCGTCACCTTGGGAGGTCTTGAACGCAAGCGCGAGTTCGATGAGGACGGAAAGGTCATCTCATCAAAGGAAACCATAAAGGTTGGTTGCACAGTAGACGAAAGGATTACATCAGGGTTCTACTTCGTAAAGAGCATGATCTACTTCCAGGAACTCTTGAACAACCCTCAGCTTCTTGAAGAGATTCCAGAGCTTCCGCCTCCAACACCTACGAGACGCCAGTACAATGCAAAACGCAGAGCCGAGCGAAAAACCAAAAGACTTGCAGAGAAGGAAAAACGCAAAGCCTCCGTTTGATGCGTCCTGATGCGCCGTAGTGCGCCGCACAACGCCCTACACCGCCATTCAAAGCCATTCAAAGCCCACTATGGGCAAACAAAGCGCCATCTACAAAGCATCCCTTACAAGCGGCATGCTCATGCAGCGCGGGCCACCGCGTCCACGCGAGAGCTCAGAGCTTGCAATCTCAAGCGTCTTGAGGCCGTTGTCGCGTAGGATATCGTTGGTTATCGTGTTTCTGTCATAGACTATCACGGTCCCAGGCTCCACGCATAAGGCGTTCGAACCGTCGTTCCACTGCTCGCGCTCTGCGGCTATCATGTTGTTTCCACCGCACTTTATGAAACGAACTTCATCCAAACCAAGGAATCGGCAGAATATTGACTCAAGAGTGCCCTTCAAGGACTCGGCCTTTATCGTCCCCTTTGCACCAGGGAACACCCTGTAGACCTTTATGTTGTGAAGTATCCCTGGATGAACTATGAAGACATCCTTGTCCGCCTGTGTGAGAACGGTGTCCAAATGCATGAACGCCCTCATGTTTGGAATGTCTATGGCTAGTATGTTGCGTATAGTGCTCTCTTCGTCTGCGAATATGTTGCGGGCAAGAACTTCTATCGCTTGGGCGGTCGTCCTTTCGCTGAGGCCTATGGCCAAAGTGTCTGCACTCAAGTTGTGTATGTCACCGCCCTCTATGCTGTATGGAATTGACGGGTCGTAGTATTTCTTGACCTTGTTCTGGAAATCGGGGTGGTGTTCGAACACATACTTCATGTATATGGTCTCCCTGTTGCGGGTGACTGAGAACATGTGGTTCAGACTTGCTCCACATCCCACGGAAGCCATTGGATCCCTCGTGAAATAAAGATTTGGGATGGGGTCCAGGATGAACCCGGCCTTTGTGCGGGTGAGATTCAGAAGAGGGTTGGTCTTTTTGAAATCAAAGCCGTCGTCCATGATGCCCTCCATGGTCCTAAGCACCATGGTGCGGGTGTCCGGCTCGTCCATGAGAAGTTTGAAAAGCTCCTTTTCATGCCCCACTATGCGGGTGTCTGCATTGGAAAGGAACTCCGTTATGAACTGTCTGCGGAAGTAAGGATCCGTATCCAACGCCTGGGCCACCAAATCGCAGAGATACACGACTTCAACGCCACAGCCACGAAGGGTGTCCGCAAACGAATCGTGCTCTACCTGAGCCCTTTTGAGATATGGAATGTCATCGAAAAGGAGCGTAGTGAGATACTCTGGAGTAAGGTGCTCAAGTTCTCCTCCCGGTCTATGGATGAGAACCTTCCTAAGTTTTCCTATTTCACTTTTTACACATATGGCCATTTCATTCCCTCCCTAAAGCAAACCCATTCTGGCAAGCAGGACGGCAAGCCCTGCACTGCAGGCGGTCTCTGTTCTAAGCACACGGCTTCCAATAAGCATTGGCGCAAATCCCCCCTTCAAAAAAAGGCTGCGTTCTCTGTCTGACCACCCCCTCTCCGGTCCTATTGCAAGGACAGCTTTGTCCACACCCTTCAAGTCGACCCCGCTCAGCGGCACAGCACCAACCACATTGTCCAGCATAATGAGGGCGGCTTCTCTAAAAGAGGAGGACTCAGAGACATCGGTCTTACCCATGATGGATGCCTTGTCCGTGACGATTCCAAGGGCTTTGATGGCCTCGTCCACGGTGTTGGCGAAAACGACTTGTGGCACGCCGGCGTGACAGGACTGCATGGCCCCGTCAAGCAGGTACTCCTTGTATTCGCCCGTGCGGTAGAGATTGCTGGACAGATACGACTTCTCGCCAGTGTCCGACCCCGTGAGAACGATCCGCTCCACGCCAAGGCTCACAGCTTCACGTAAAATCCTCTTCATGCATATAGGCCTCACCTGTGCACACAGAAGCGTGACGGGGTACAGCTTGGGCCTGCATTCCACGTGGTATTCCACGGCTATTCCCTCCAGACCGATGTCCTTGATCGTCGCCGTCCCTTCGCTTTCGTTGACGATCCCCATGCGGAACGTGTCGCCGTTTTTGAGTTTGAGGATGTTGAGGATGTGTTTGGCACGCTCATCGGACATTGGAATGATGTCATCAAGAGGCCTTTTTTCGAAAAGGATCATGTTCATGCCTAGGATGATAGCACATCCATGTAGCAGTTGATACACCAATTCTTTTGCATTAAAATTGCAAACGATGAAGAAAACGCTCCTGTTGCTGGTTTTGATCCTCTCTTTGCTTTGCCCTTCTCTGTTTGCACAGGCCAAGGCCGAGACCGTACGGATAGGCATGGATCCAGGAGAGAACGAAATAGTCCTCAATCCATATGTGGCCTCAGACAGCGACAGCGTAATAATAATGCAGAACCTCTACGATGGACTTTTCTCCTACGATGGAGAGACAAGCGAAGCTTCGTATGCACTGGCAGTTGGACATGAAGTGTCGGATGATGGTCTGACATGGACTTTTTTCCTTAGGGAAGCATCGTTCTCAGACGGTACAACAATAACTTCAGAAACCTTCGTCGAGTCTTGGAACTACCTCGTGCAGGGCCCTCTTGCAAGCAACCTGGATTTCGTAGAGAGACTGGATGATGAATCCCTTTTCTTGGAGACTCCAGATGCCAAGACGTTGGTGGTACACCTGACACATCCTGTTGCGTATCTTCCAAGCCTTCTCTGCCAACCCTGCCTTGCAGCCATAAAGGACACCTCCAGCTACAGCGGAGCATACGTCCTGAAAGAGCAGTCCGGTTCCCGCATTCTGCTTGCAAAGAATCCAAAATACTGGGATACGGTCAACAACGACAAGGTTGAAATCCTACTTGGTCCGGACTTCGATTTCTCTGCGGCGTTTGCAGACGGAGAGATACAATGGTCGATGGCAGCGGTGGCGAATGCAAGCGACTACATGTCCCTGTCCAAATTGTATGCCACGACGTTCTTCTATTTCAGTGCAGAGACAGGGGCCTATTCCAACGAATATGTACGAAAAGCCTTGATATCGCTCATCCCTTGGGACATCATCAGATACATCCAGGGAACCCTTATGGAGTCCGATTCCCTTGTTCCGGAGAGCACGGCCGTAGCACCTGTCGAGAACGGAACCTTGGATCTTCTTGCAAAGGCCGGTTATCCATATGGCTATGGTCTTCCAATGATAAACATGGGAGTCACACGAGGTGCGCAGAACGCAGCCGTTGCAGAACTGATAGCTGAGATATGGTCAAAGACCCTTGGTGTCACAGTCACGCTAAACACGGTCCCTCTCACGGTATACGCTTCAAACCCGCAGGAGAACCCTTTTGATTTCTGCACCATAACCTGGATTGGCGACTACTTCGACCCAATGGCATTCCTTGGCCTTTTCGAGTCCTCCAGCTCCTTCAATCTCGCAAACTACTCAAACAAAGAGTATGATGCACTTCTTGCGTCGGCGCAAAATGCCGATGCCGTCACACGAGCCTCGCTCCTTTTGCAGGCCGAACAGCTTCTCTTGGATTCTGGCGTGGTCATTCCAATGTCAACAGCCTTCGCCACAAACTTCGTCCGCACCGACCTTGTGGAAGGTTGGCATACCAACCCCTTGGACATCCATCCCTTCAAGGACCTGAAACTTATAATAACCATTTGAGCTTGAATTTAAGAGGGATCAGTGATTCGAATCACCTTGCGACTGCTGAGTCTGCATCAAGCGTCTGACCTCCTTGTCGAAGTCAGAATCTATCTTCTGAGTTCTGTTGAATACTTCATACTCCTGTTCAGCCTTCTTCTTTGCCCGAGAGGAAGATATTGAGCCCTTGTCTTTCAGTATCTGGTATTTTCTGAACGAAAGGAACGCATCTATGCTTTCAGAGAACTCCTTCATTGTGAAAGTGTTCTCTTCCTCCACCAAATCTTCAACGTAGTCGAAATAGGAAGAGACGCTTCTTTCCAACTTGTGAATCTGCTTTTCATCGAGGTAGTTCTTTGCAACAGAGACATCGGATTTTAGCACCCTTCCATTTGGAGCGTTCTTCCAAGTCGTAAGGCCCATGTTGGCTTTATCATGGTCTGCCCCATGGTAGACGATCTCAGCGGCTGTCTTTCCTGTAATGGCATAGTGGAACTTGTTCTGAACCATTGCATAGAAATCCTTTGTAATCTGGGAATCCTTGTCATAGTCTATGCTGCACTCTGCAAAGATATCTGTAATCTGCTGCCAGATCCGTCTCTCGCTTGCACGTATAGACCTAATCCGTTCGAGAAGTTCCCTGAAATAGTCCTTTCCAAAAACGTCCCTACCCTGCTTCAACCTCTCGTCATCAAGCGCAAACCCCTTTGTCATGTACTCTTTAAGTACCTTCGTGGCCCAAATACGAAAGTTCGTCGCTCTCTTTGAGTTGACCCTATAGCCTACGGAGATGATTGCGTCCAGGTTGTAGAACTTCGTTTCATGAGATTGAACTTTTCCTTCTATTGCTCCATGTGAAGTGGTATGTGCAAAAAATTCACATACCACTTTCTCATCGAGCTCACCCTCTTCGAAAATCTTCTTAAGGTGTTTTGAAATAGAAGTTCTATCAACATCAAACAGCTCAGCCATCGCCTTCTGCGTCAACCAAATGGTTTCATCGTGGACAACGGCGTTTACGGAGACTTCCTCCTCTGCACTGTTATAGATAAGAAAATCAAAACGGTCTTTGTTTGGCATAGGCAGCCTCCTTTGAGGACAGTATAGCAGAGAAAACAGGCCTTAAGGAAATTGAAATCATTATAACGACATTTCGAAACCGAAACAGAACCTCATGATTGACGATGTCATCCCTATGGAATCTGATATGTACCGAAGAGTTTCGCATAATACTTAGTCCGTTTCAGGCGCAACTTCTTTGTGAACTTTTTCTTGAAACCTTGAGGTTTTCCCAAAACCGCGATATGTCACATAGAAGTTTGGACAGTTTCGTCCCAAGTACGATGTGAAGTGCATGATTAAAAGAGATTTCTATATGCAGCGACTAATCCACAGAATGTGGAACGGTGAGATAAGCACCCCGTTACAAAATCCAGACCGTTTTAGTACGGCAAGAGTGGCGAGAGCGTCTAGTTCGCCTAGAAAGACTAGATAGGCTAGAACGTCAACCATCAACTGCTTCAGGTTCCAAGAAGCTCGCTTCGAAGGTATTTGGACCATATTCAAGGAAGCAAACGAAGGATAGTGCTGTGATGCACAGCCTGAGTGAAGCAACGCGGAAGATGGTTCAAAGACCGAGGAGGACAACTGCTTGCGCCATGATGGCGGAGCCTGTACCCAGCTCCCCCAAGATTCCTTCCGCCGTCTTTGCCTTCACGCCAACACAAGAAGGCTCGACCCCAATAAGAGATGCAAGCCGTTCCCTAATTGCAGCCTTGTAGGGTCCAAGCTTTGGAGATTGGAGGACAACGGTGGTATCCAAGTTGCATACATGAAAGCCACGAGATGCAACCGCCTTGACGACCTGTGAAAGAAGCTCAGCGGAATCAGCACCACAATATGACGGGTCAGTGTCTGGGAAAAGCGTTCCAATGTCATCCATGCCGGCGGCGCCGAGCATTGCATCAATGATGGAATGGATGAGGGCGTCACCGTCAGAATGTGCAACGCTGCCTTTTGGAGAGGGAATCGAAACGCCTCCAACGACAAGGTTCCTGCCCTCTTCGAGTCTATGGAGATCCCAACCAGTTCCAACCCTCATGCCAGCAGCCATGTCTGTCATACACCACCCTCCAAATCGTTTCTGTATGTTATTTTCGTATTCTTTGGGCTTCCCGTCACGGCAGCAACACGACCTCCAAATTCCATGAAGATCTGGGTATCATCCGTGAAGACAGAACCAACGCCATCAACAAGATCACGAGCCTTAACGTGCGCCTCATAAATATCGGGGAACCTAAAGGTCTGTGGAGTCTGCACTCCGCACACACCAGCACGGTCCAACCGCTCGGAAAAGAAGCCTTCAGAGACCTTGACCAATGTATCGCTTACCGGCACACAAGGAGCAGCTCCCCCGCAAACAGAGGCAGCATCAAGACAGGCCAAAACAATGTCTTTTGAAACGAACGGCCTGGCTCCATCGTGGATGGAGACCAAATCGAATCCAGCACCGTCATCCCACAGCCTCTTCAAGAACGAAAGGGCATTGAAGACGGAAGACTGCCTAGTATCCCCTCCTTCAACGAAGTGCAAGGGAACTCCAGCACCATCCAGTAAAGGAACAAGGCTTTCCAAGCTACCGCGAGTCTCTTCCAAACATCCAGCCTTGTATGTGACGACAACCACAGAGAGACCAGGAACCTCAAGAAAAGGCTTGACCGCACGGGCAAGGACAGGAAGCCCTTCAAAGGACAGGAACTCCTTCTTGACGGAACCTGAATCCAAACGACCCTTCATGAACCCTGCATTGAAACGGGATGAGGAACCGGCAGCCGTCACTACGACTGCATGCCGGACGACATGCTGGACTGCATGGCCAACCACATGCTCTGAAACATCAAGGCCCGAAACTTCCAGAGCGGAAGAACCCAAGTCCTTCATGGAAGTCACTTCTCCAAACAACTGAATATGGTCTTCTCTATTTCCTTCTGGTCCTTGTTCAAGGCATACGAACATTCATCTATGAGAAGGCGTATGGCATTGTCATACAGCTTGCGCTCTTGGACAGGAAGCTCCTTGACCTTGCTTCTGTGATACAACCCCTGAACGACCTTTGCAATTGAGAAGATAGAACCTTCCTTTATGAGGTCCACGTTCATCTGATACCTAGCCTTCCAATCCACGGCAACGGGTTCATATTTGGCAGATATTGCCTCCAAAGCCTTGAGGGCTGTCTCCTTTGACACGATTGGCCTTACACCTGAAGCGTCGACCTTGTCAACTGGGATGCTTACCGTCATGTCGGAGATGTCGATGTAGATCACGTAATAGAGAACGGGCACATTGCGGACTGTGCGTTCCTTTATGTCCTTTACAACGCCTACACCCTGCAAAGGGTACACGACATGCTCGCCTATCTGGAACTTGGTTTTGGTATCTGAACTCATACTTGGTATTATACCCCAGTTCAAGACCCTAAACAAGCGCACTCTGACGGGTTTTTCAAAACTTCTCTCTATGATTTATCTATGAAAAAAAAGCCATATACGCTATAGTTCAAGCCATGAAAACAAGTGAAAGAGCGTGTGGTGTTCTCATGCACCCTACATCATTTCCATCTCCTTACGGGATTGGGGATCTTGGAATAGAATCCAGAAGGATTCTCAGACTTATGGCACAGGCGAACATTCGTCTCTGGCAGATACTGCCACTTGGTCCTACGGGCTACGGAGACTCGCCCTACGCTTCACGTTCCTGCTTCGCGGGAAACGAACTGCTCATCGATATAAGATCCTTGAACAACATATGCGACGACAACGACATCGGTCTTGTCCTGAATGATGCAATCAAGGACCTTGAAGGCGTAGGATTGGATTGCAGCGCCCGTGTGGACTACAACCAGGTCTATGCAACGAAGATGGTCGCCCTCAAGAAGATAGCCGGTGCGTTCGCAAGGGGACATGCCCAGGACGTGGAGTTCCAAGCCTTCTGCAACGAAAACGCCTGGTGGCTTGACGACTACGCCCTCTATCAGGGACTTGTAAACCACTTCAACGACTCACGCTGGTTCATGTGGCCGCAGGACATCAAGGATCGCAGGAAAAGCGCCGTGGCCAAATGGACAAAGGATCTTGCGGACGAAATTTCAATCTACAAGGCCCTGCAATACTTCTTCCACTGCCAGTGGAACTCGCTGCACAAATTCGCAAACGACCTTGGGATAAAAATAATTGGAGACATCCCAATCTTTGCAGCCGGTGATAGTGTAGACGTTTGGACCAACAGACGACTCTTCAAAATCGATTCCAAAGGAAACCAAACTGCACTTGCAGGATGCCCGCCTGACGACTTCTGCCCTACGGGACAGCTTTGGGGTAACCCTGTCTACAACTGGAAGGAACATGAAAAGGATGATTTCGCATGGTGGAGACGCCGTGTCGAGATGATGTTCAAGATCGTTGACATTCTAAGGATAGACCACTTCCGCGGCTTCGAATCCTACTGGGAGACACCCGCAGGAGAAGAAACCGCCATGAACGGAAAGTGGATGCCAGGACCTGGAATGAAACTACTTGGTCACTTCAAGGGAATGGACATCATCGCAGAAGACCTTGGCTTCATGACCTCGGAGGTTCAGCAACTTAGAGCCGCCACGGAATTCCCAAGCATGAAGATATACCAGTTTGGCTGGGACATCCAGAACGGACGCTTCGACGCTTCGAACGAATATCTTCCACACAACTACGAGCAGAACTGCGTGGCATACACCGGCACACACGACAACGAAACGGCCCGTGGCTGGTACAACAGACAAAGCGACGAATACAAGGACATCATAAGGCGCTACCTTCAGTGTCCCGACGACGAAGTCGTATGGCAAATGATCCGCACCCTACTTGCCAGCTCAGCCAAATACGCCATCTTCCCAATGCAGGACATCATGGGCCTTGACAACAGCGCCCGCATGAACGTGCCCTCCACCGTAGGAATCTCCAACTGGTCCTGGCGCATGGACCCCAACCAACTTGAAGGCTGGAAACTGGACAGACTTCGCGAATACATCATGCTCTACGGCCGCAGCTGACACTTTTGGTCCAAGACCGATACCATGGCTTTTCAGGCCGATATCCTTGAAAACGGATTGCCGACGAAACTCTTTGCTTGGTTCGTTGACAATCTTTTTTGCGGCTGAGGCTTTCTAGCCTATCTAGTCACTCCAGCCACTCTGGACGCTCTTGCCGTTCTAGCCTCTCTAGCCTATCTGGACGTTCTAGTCGCTCTAAAACGGTCTAGTTTTAGGAATGCGGGACAATCAGGTGCGGTCAGGTACCATCAGGTACACTCAGGTACTCTCTAAAACGCTCTACCTTTATCATGATTCAACGGTATTCAACGGCCCCAAGAGCCCCAACAGCCTCGTAAGCCCTAAAAGCCCCAACAGCCCCACCACAAGCCCAAAAGCATACAAAAACGGCCTCCTTTCAAGAAAGGAAGCCGTCAAAAATTCAAACATTGCACGCAAAGACCAAGAAGCTCGATTCACAGGTATTTGAGCCGTATTCAAGGACACAAGCGAAGGATAGTACTCCTTGTACAGCCTGAGCGCAGTGACGATGAAGACGGGTCAAAGACCAAGAATGGCTTACTCGCAGATAAGCATCGTCTTAGGATCAAGAGCCACGCCAGTTGGGTGAGGAACCTTCTTGTGATGGTCCTGGACAACCGTCATGATGACGCGGCTGCGAGCCTCGTTGTAGTGGAGGCCAACAAGAACGTCTATGTCATCGAGGTAGGCGTTGAGGCTTTCAGGAATGCCGTACTGGTTGCAGTCGTTGTCCTTGCCTGATGGAGAGACGCAGAACCATACTTCAATGTTCATGTCCTGAGCGAACTTCTTTATCTTCTTCACATCATCGGATGATGCAAGGGTGTACTTGTAGCCGTCAAAGAAAACGGCATCGGCCTTGAAGGAGCCCTGTTCTATGAGGGTCTTCAGGCTGGCGAGGATCTTGTCAACGCCAACGTTCTCCTGGGAGAAATTCATCATGACGCGGTTGGTTCTAATGGTCTGGTACACGTCAAAGGCGTCGTCAAGGCTCTTGAAATCAGAGATCTCCCTAAAGACCTCCTTGTACCAACTCATTATGTGCTCAACGTTTGCGCCAAATGAAACATGGATTACGTTCTCGTTTCTAAGAAGCTTGTCTATTGCAAGGTGAACCATGCAGGCGGTCTTTCCAACACCATGGCGAGATGCTATGACACCAAGGTTGCCACGACCAAGTCCACCGTTGATGGACTCTTCGAAAACTCTTATTGGACTGTTTTTGATCAGTTCTTCAACTTCCATTGCTATCCTCTCAATTCTTTGTGCAAAGCGGTCGAACCAAAGGGAAAACCAAGGGGCCGCATGCAAACGTGCACTACGATGCACATGACAATTCTAACACGGTGAAGCTCAAAACGCCAACGCAAATCGAACCTGCACCATGAAAACCTAGGCGAACATACAGGCGGACATCACTTCTTCGTCTTTTCGGCGGCCTTCTTCTTGAGCTCCTCCGCAATGTTCGTAGGAACCTTGGCATAGCGACAGACCTCCATGGTGAACTCCGCCTTGCCCTGGGTTATGGACCTCAAAGCCGTTGAGTATCCAAACATCTCGGCAAGTGGGACTTCAGCATCTACGGTACAGTTGTTGTTGTCCTCTGAAGAGCTGACGATCATTCCCCTTCTCTGGTTGATGGAACCAAAGATTGCGCCCTGGAACTCAGAAGGGCCTTCGACCTCAACCTTCATGATAGGCTCAAGAATAGCAGGCTTGGCCTTGAGGAAAGCCTCCTTGAAAGCTGCGATTGCAGCGGTCTGGAACGCCATGTCGGAAGAATCGACAGGGTGCCATGCACCATCGTTTATGCAGCAGCGAACACCAACGATTGGGAAGCCGAGCTGAGGCCCCTTCTTCATTGCCGTCAGGAAACCCTTTTCACATGAAGGGATGTACTCGGTTGGAATGACACCTCCCTTGATGTCGTTGACGAACTCGAACTCCTTTGGCTCCTCGTCCGAGTTAGGAGGAGTGATTATAGGCTCGATGTATCCTGCGACACGGGCGAACTGTCCGCTTCCACCGGTCTGCTTCTTGTGGGTATAGTTGAAGTCTGAGCGCTGGGTGATTGCCTCACGGTATGCGACCTCCGGTTTGCCAATCTCCACTTCGCACTTGTACTCACGTCTCATTCTCTCAACGTAGACATCCAAGTGAAGCTCTCCCATACCCTTTATGATGGTCTGGTTGCTTTCAGGGTCAACGTAGCACTGGAATGTCGGGTCTTCCTTCATGAAGCGGTTGATGGCCTTGCTCATGTTGTCCTGGCTCTTTTTGTCTTTTGGGAAAATTGCAAGGCTTATGACAGGGTTTGGAACGAACATGGAAGTCATTGCGTAGTTGACCTTGCCGCCACAGAACGTATCGCCGCTTGCGCAGTCGATTCCAAAGAGGGCTGCAATGTCGCCGCACTTGACTTCGTTGATGTCCTCCATCTCGGAGGCGTGCATCTTGATGAGCCTTCCAATGCGGAACTTCTTCTTCGTTCTGGTGTTCACGAGTTCATCACCCTTGCGGATCTTTCCCTCGTACACCCTAATGTATGTGAGCTGACCGTACTGGCCGTCCTCAAGCTTGAATGCAAGCACTACAGGAGGCTTGGTCTCGTCGGCCTCAAGGACGACTTCCTTTTCGTTGTCGTCAAGGTCAAGGGCCTTGTTCACTACGTCCCTTGGCTCAGGAAGGTACTTGGTCACAGCATCGAGTAAAGGCTGGATGCCCTTGTTCTTGTGGGCGGATCCCACGAAGACAGGGCACATCTGAAGTGCAAGGGTTCCCTTTCTTACTGCAGCGTCGATCATCTCCACAGAAGGCTCCTCGCCTTCGAGGACCATGTTCATGAGTTCGTCGTCGAAATCGCTTGCAGCCTCAATGAGCATCTCCCTGCGCTCCAAGGCCTCGTCCATCATGGACTTTGGAATCTCCTCCTCCCTGAGGACCGTGCCGTTTGGACCGTCGAAGTAGATGGCCTTCATCCTCACAAGGTCGACCACACCTTCGAAGTTGTCCTCAAGACCTATAGGAAGCTCCATGAGAACCGCGTTGAGGTTGAGCTTCTCACGCATCTGCCTTACGACGTTGAGAGGGTTTGCACCAACACGGTCGCACTTGTTGACGAATGCAATGCGAGGGACATGGTAGCGGTCCATCTGCTTGTCTACGGTTATGCTCTGGCTCTGGACTCCGCCAACGGAGCACAGGACGAGTATTGCACCGTCCAGAACCCTGAGAGACCTTTCGACCTCAATGGTGAAGTCAACGTGGCCCGGAGTATCTATGACGTTTATCTCATAGCCCTTCCAATTCACGCTCGTTGCGGCGCTGGCTATGGTTATGCCTCTCTCCCTTTCAAGCTCCATGCTGTCCATGGTGGCTCCAACTCCATCCTTTCCGTGGACTTCGTGGATTGCATGAATCCTGTTGCAATAGAAGAGGATTCTTTCGCTAAGAGTGGTCTTTCCGGAATCGATATGCGCACTGATTCCAATATTTCTCATTTTCGACAGTTCTGTAGTCATTTTCCTTAAATCCTTGACCTCTAGATAAAAACTTTGCCAATATCCGATAAATCGGACAGTAAACTATCATGTTTTCTAAAATCTTTCAATGCCTAATCAACCGCTCGCTCGGAGTTTCAGATAACACATCAAAAACCAAGCCCGCAAACAAGCTCCCAAACAAGCCTTTTCATTTTTTCCAACTAATTATATCATGGTGAAAAAGTCGCATGACAGAGGAACTTTCAAAGCTCCTCGACAGGTGGAGATATATGGATATTGATGTAAAGAACCTTCATCCGCTAGAAGTGAAGTTGCTTAGGCACGTGGACCTTGGAAGCGAAATCACAGCAGACAGAATCGTCGATGAACTTGGGTACAAGATAGGACAGTGCAACCAGGCATTCAGCTGGCTCAGCGCAAAGGGAATCCTGCAGGAAACAAGCAGGAAGACAGTCGTCCTCTACGAGCTTACGGACCTTGGGCGCGAGCAGGCCCAGAACGGGACCCCTGCACAGAGGATATTCGATCTGCTCTCAAAGGGAGAGGCCCTTGGTCTGCCTGAAATTGCACAGCAGCTTGGACTTGAAAAGAGCGACATAGGGTCTGCATACGGCCAGCTCTCCAAATCCGGAACCTGCGCTATGAACGAGGACAACAAGGCCTACATCAAGGACGACAATCTTCCAGCCGATGTCGCTGAGACCGCAGCCCTGCTCAGAAAGGGGCTCGAAGGACCAATTGAGGAAACATCCCTCTCAGACAGAGAGAAGGCCCTCATGGCAAGGGTCTCCAAAAAGCGCGGAGCAGCGGGAAGTCCATACAAGATGACAGAGCGTGAAGAAGTCGTCTACCAGCTTACTGAGCTTGGAGCACAGGCAAAGCAGGCGGTCATAGATGCAAACATTACAGGAGAGGAGATTGGAGTCCTCACCCCTCAGATAATCGCAAGCGGTTCATGGAAGAATGCAACGTTCAGGCCTTATGGCCTTGATGCCCCTGTTTCAAGGCTCATTCCAGGCAGACACAATCCATATGGAAACTACATCCAGTGGGTCAAGGACAAGCTTACATCCCTTGGATTCGAGGAGTTCGACGGACCGCTCGTAGAGAACGAGTTCTGGAACGGAGACGCCCTCTTCATGCCACAGTTCCACAGCGCCAGAGACATACATGACGTCTACTACGTCAAGGAACCAAGACACTGCAGGGAGATCGAGGAGCCTTGGCTTACCAACATAGCCAACGCCCATGAAAACGGAGGGAATACAGGCTCACGCGGTTGGCAGTACAAGTTCGACCACGAGTTCACGCGCAGACAAGTCCTCAGAAGCCAAGGTACGGTCCTAAGCGCGCACCAGCTCACAAAGGCCAAGGTGCCAGGAAAGTACTTTGGAGTGGTAAGATGCTTCAGATTCGATGAAGTGGATGCAACCCATGGAGCCGACTTCTTCCAGACGGAGGGCATAGTCATTGGCAAGGAAGCCAACCTCAAGGACCTTTTGGGACTTCTCAAGATGTTCGCAACGGAAATTGCAGGAGCAACTGACTTCAAGTACGTGCCAGGATACTTCCCGTTCACGGAGCCTTCCATAGAGATACACATCAAGCACCCGGTCCTTGGATGGTTCGAGCTTGGAGGCTCTGGAATCTTCAGACCAGAGGTCACGAAATCACTTGGCATAGATGAGCCTGTCCTTGCATGGGGTCTTGGAATAGACCGCATGGCAATGATGCATCTTGGCATCAACGACATAAGGGACCTCTTCACACCAAACATCGAAAGCGTAAGAACAAGGAGGGGCAACTGATGCCTAAGTTCGAAACCACTGAAAAAATGTTCTACGGCCTCATGGGTCGCCCATATACGGATCAGGAACTCGAGGACATCTTCCCTCGCGCAAAGGCCGAGCTCGATGAGCATGACCACGAGAACCACGTCATAAAGATAGAGCTCAACGACACAAACAGACCTGACCTTTGGTCCGCCATGGGTCTTGCACGCCTTTTGAAGAACTACGACAATCCAGAGCCAAGGGAATACGACTTCTTCTCTTCAAAGGTCTATACGGCTGACAACCGCGGAAGGGAGCTTCACGTTGGAGACAGAGCCAAAGAAGTCCGTCCGTATTCGTGCGGTTTCGTGGCGACAGGCAAAGTCGTGGATGAAGAAATCCTTCTTACACTCATCCAGAGCCAGGAGAAACTTTGCTGGAACTTTGGACGAAAGAGAAGGTCCATTGCAATGGGGATCTATCGAAACGACCTCATCCAGTATCCAATCCACTATGATGGTGCGGATCCTGACAAGACCCACTTCATACCCCTTCACATGGAGGAGGACCTTACCCTCAGGCAGATATGCGAGCAGCATCCAAAGGGAAAGGAGTACGGCTATATAATAAAGGACAAGCCCGTCTATCCATACCTCTGCGACGATGCAGGAGAACCACTCTCGATGCCGCCGGTGATCAACAGCGCAAGGGTTGGAGCCGTCAAGGTTGGAGACGAGGACCTGTTTGTGGAGATGTCCGGAACGGTGCTCAAGGATGTACTTCTTTGCGCATCCATAATGGCCTGCGACATGGCGGACCTTGGCTTCACGATCGAACCAATCAAGGTCGTCTACCCCTACGAAACGGAGTTTGGAAAGGAGATAACGGTCCCCTACTACTTCCAGGAACCTGCAAGCTGCACCATTGAACAGGTGCACAAGACCCTTGGAGAGAAGATCACCATGGACGAAGCCAAGGTTGCACTTCTCAGAATGGGAGTCTACAGCGTATCAAAGGGAGACACCATCTACATCACATGCCCTGAGTACAGGAACGACTTCCTCCATGCAGTGGATGTTGTGGAGGACGTCATGATAGGCTACGGTCTTGAGAACTTCGTGCCAACCATTCCAAAGGACTTCACCATTGGAAGGCTGTCCCCTGCAGAGGAGTTTGGAAGAAAAGTCAAGGACATCATGATTGGAATGGGATTCCAGGAAATGATGTACAACTATCTTGGAAGCAGACGCGAGTATGTGGACAACATGCACATAAGCGGTGACAAGGTCATAATGATCGCAAACCCAATGTCAGAGAACTTCGAGGCTGTAAGACCTTCCATCATTCCGTCGCTGCTTGAAAGCGAAAGCGTTTCAGGCCACGCAACGTACCCTCACAAGATATTTGAGGTTGGAAAGGTCGCATACCTTGAACCTTCCGACAACAGTGGAACGGTCACACGCAACAACCTTGGATTCATGTCAGCCGACGGAAGCGTTGGATTCAACGATGCAAACAGCTTCGTGAACACACTAATGTACTTCCTTAGAGCCGACTACTCGCTTAAGGCTCCAGATGACGACCCAAGGTTCATCCCTGGAAGATGCGCCAACATCATGGTCAAGGGCCGCTGCGTGGGAGTCTTTGGAGAGGTGCATCCTGCTGTTCTGGAGAGCTGGGGATGCGGAATGCCTGCAGTCGTCTGTGAAATGGACCTTGACAGCCTAATGGAGCTGATCTGAGCCGTTCAAATTCCACATGGAACATTGGGGCTGTGATATGGACAGGGACGCTTTACTTAACCTTCTACGACTAATGCTTGACTCCCGATTCTTCGAAGAGAAGACGGAACAGCTTTTCAAAGCCGGCCTGATACACGGAACCACCCACCTTGCCAACGGGCAGGAGGCTTCGCAGGCCGGGCTTTGTGCAGCGTTGGACGATGGTGACTGGATCGTCCCCACCCATAGGTGCCATGGCTTCACGATATGCCGTGGCAGCGATCCAGCAGAGATGTTCGCAGAGATGTTCGGCTCCGTGCATGGGCTTGCAAAGGGACTTGGAGGCAGCATGCACATGCCCGACTCCTCCCATTGGAACCTTGGATCGTCTGCAGTCGTTGGCTCGGGAGTCCCTCTTGCTACAGGCATAGCCTTTTGGAATAGATTCCAAAGCGTAGGCAATGCAGGCTTTGCAGCCTCCACTTTCTCAAGCCCCAAGGACTATCCCAAAACCCCAGTGAAGAACATAAGCGTGGCCATATTCGGAGACGGAGCTTCAAGCCGTGGAAGCGTACATGAATCCATGAACCTAGCCTCCATTTGGAAGCTGCCGGTCCTCTTCTACTGCGAGAACAACCACTATGGGATGTCCGCTTCAAGCGACAGGATGATAAGCTCCTCAAACATTGCTTCAAGGGCAGGTGCATACGATATGCCAGGGGAAACCATAGACGGCAACGATGTCCTAGCAGTCTACGAGGCAGTAAGAAAAGCGGTTGAATACATAAAGGAAGGCAATGGGCCATATCTCTTGGAAGTCATGACATACCGCACGAAAGGCCACTCGAAAAGCGACAGACGCCTCTACCGCACGGCGGAGGAGGAGAAGCTGTGGGCGGATAGGGATCCAATAAAGCTATACGAAAGGAAGCTTGTCGAAGACGGAATCCTTTCAGCGAAGGAAATCAAAGGACTCGAAGAAGAACGTAGAGCATACATAGAAGCGAAAGCCAACAAAGCCCTGGAGGAAAGCACAGACAGGCTCTCTCCAAACGATGTGGAGGACTTGGTGTACGCCACAACGGAGGACAGGTCATGACATTCAGGGAAGCAATAAGAAAGGCACTTTCAGACGAAATGTCGTCCGACCCAAAGGTCGTCATCTTTGGAGAGGATGTTGGAGTCTATGGTGGATGCTTCAAGGTCACGGGAGACCTCTACAAGGAGCATCCAAACCAGGTGATAGACACACCGGTGTCAGAGGAAGGCTTCACAGGAATGGCAGTTGGAGCTGCAATGATGGGTATGAGACCTGTCATAGAGATAATGTATGCAGACTTCTTCACCCTCATATTCGATCCAATCGTCAATCATGCCGCAAAGACGCACTTCATGAGCGGTGGTCAGTTCTGCTGCCCAATTACCGTACGTCTTCCAGAGGGAAGCGGAACCGGACATGGCGCACAGCACACACAAAGTCCAGAGGCCCTCTTCCAGAACAGTGCTGGTCTCAAGATGGTGGCTCCATCCTGTCCTTCCGACGCCTATCACCTTCTAAGGGCGGCCATAAGGGACAACAACCCAGTGCTTTTCTTCGAGCACAAGATGCTTTATGACATGGAAGGTGACATAAAGGACGAGGCTCTTCCCTTGGGAAAAGCCAAAATCCTCAAGAAAGGTCGTGACATCACAATCATATCATATTCGCGAGCCGTCCAGACCGCACTTGAAACTGCAAGGCTGCTTGAAGAAAAAGGCATCTTCGCCACCATCGTTGACCTATGCACACTCAAGCCTCTAGACTGCACGACGATACTCGAAGAAGTAAGGAATACAGGACGGGTTGCCATAATCCAAGACCCAAACGGAGTTGGAGGAATAGGAGCTCAGGTATGCTCGGAGATATGCTCTGACCCCAAGACGTTCGATTCCCTCAAGTCCCCTGTCATACAGATTGGAGGCAAGTGCACACCTGTTCCATTCTCCAAGGATCTTGAGAAGTCCACGATTCCAAACGCCAAGGACTGTGCGGAAAGGATAACATCCACGATCAAAGGCTGAAGGAACCAACGACCTTTCCAAAGGAATCCAGGAAACCTGCAATCAAGGTTTCATCCTTACAAAGTGAGGAACCTTGGAACACAGGAGCCCTTCCTCCTCCTTTTGCTTCTATCATTGGAAGAAGAGATGTCCTCAATGCATTGAAATCCACTTTTCCATAGCGTCCCTTGAGAACAATGAGCCACAGGCTTCTATCCTTATCGGGCCTGACCACACAAAGTGCTAGGTCCTCCATCTCGTTGGATGCCTGAACGAAGGCGGAAATGTCAATGTCGCTACATACAAAGGCAGCTATGCCATTAGAGACCGAATCCTTCAGACGATAGCCTGCAAGCTGTTTTGCAAGGTTGTTCCTTGCATGAATTGCATCGTTCAGAGCATCGTTCAACGAATCTACCTTGGACAGGACCTCAGAAGCAGGACAGCTGAACTTCAAAGCCAGAGCCTCGCATAGAGAGATGCTTCCAAGCGCATGTTCCACTGCGTTCAAGCCACATTTGAAATACAGCCTTTCGTGTCCTCTTATGGTTTCATGCTTCACACAGTAGACCAAGCGTATCTCTGATGTGGATGCAACATGAACTCCTCCGCAGGCTATGCGGTCAACCCTTTCTATCTCCACTATACGGACGTCCCCCTCAACCTTTATGGAGCGTCTGAGTCCAAGGGCCTCTGCATCACTATGGCTCATTTCATGGTACAGGACCTTATGGCCTTCCATTATCACATCGTTGGCTGCTGAGATTAGAGAATCTACAACGGAAGGCTCGACCTCTTTCCTATCGACCTCTATGGTCAGATAATCCTCTCCAAGGTGGACCGCTACGGTTCCAATCCCAAACATGGTGTACATCATGCCTGACAGCATGTGCTGGGCTGTATGCATGGCCATGTACTTGTACCTATGCTCCCAATCGAGGACAAGGGGCAGCTCCATTCCAACCTCTGGCAGGGACTGTCCCTCCCCTATGCGCACCACCAGAATGGAATCGCCGGATGGATCCTTTCGAGTATCCACGACCTCGTATGGACCTAGAAAACCTCTGTCCCCAGGCTGTCCTCCGCACTCAGGATAGAAGACGGTGCGGTCCGTGAGCACGAGGACATCGGGCTTGCCATTATCGGCCTTGTCATTGGCCGAACCCTCTTGGATTAAGACCTTTTCTATGCGGCATGCAGTCTGCTTGAGGTATGGGGATGTGTAGTAGAGCTTTTCCATGGGTGAAGGATAGCGCGTGGGCGAAACGTTGTCCATTACGTTGGCATTACGTCGTCGATTACGTTGTCCATTGGGTGGAAATTGGTTATCTTTGCATGGGGATTGAATGACGGGTGAGGACAGGTGAGAATCTTGGAGGTTGATATGTCAAGGATAAAATCGGCGTGGGAGCTTGCGCTGGAGAAGACCAAGGATATAGAGGTGGATGAGGCCAAGTATAGGGAAAGCACCCTTGAGAAGGATGGCATGGCCTTGGCTGGAAGGTTCCTCAATTCAGTGGAGATGAGTCAGGATGAGCTTGCCGCGAAGTACGATTCATATAGCAAAGAGGACAAGGCCGTGGTGAAGAAAGGAATCGTCAACACGGTGTTTTCAAACCTTGGACTTCCTACGGACAACCTCTATGAAATGCGCTTTGAGAGGATCGTGGCCCTTGTGGTTCTCATTTCCCCTGAAGGCAGCCCTGCTGTTGGTGCAATAAGGCAGATTGGAGACCTCTTCTCCCAGTATATCCAACACAGGACGGATTTCGTGCAGCGTATGCAGGAGCAGATTCGCCAGGCCATGGAAGAGGATCCGGAGCACACGAACTCCACCCAGTACGCACAGCTCATACAGCAGAACCTCAAGAAGCTTGACGCACAGTACCAAGGGGCGTTGGACGGAGCAAAGGAAAGCCTGAAGGCTGCGCTTAGCGACTGAGGGACCGATTGAAGGGGACGATTGAAGCCAAACGATTGAAGCCAAACGTCCAATTCGCTATAATCCCCTCTTGGAGCCTTCTGCTCCATAGCGTTTCATAAGGAGGATTTGTCATGGAAGCCGGCAGTAGTAGCTTATTTGCAGACCCAGACCCTGTTCCGCTCGGTACAGACCGGAATGGCGCAGACCAGAATGGCAAAGACCTCCTTTCGTCTTCTTTTTGAAGTTTTGAAGCCAAGTTGAAGCCAACACCTAGATAGGGTGTGCCATTCCAAACATACAGGACTTAGAAAGGACTGCAACGGCGACTCGTTCCATAAGACATCCCACATTTAGGGAGATTTTGCGTATGGTTCAGAATGCAACATTGGAAAACACTCTCAAGACACTTGTAGAGAACAAAAGATACTCGTCCGTCAAGGACATACTTGTGACGATGAACCCATCTGACATCGCCGCAATATTCGATGACCTAACAGAGGAGCAGCTGCCAATCATGTTCAGACTGCTTCCCAAGGCATTGGCTGCGGATTCGTTTGTGGAAATGAACACAGACAACCAAGAACTTCTCATAAAGGGGTTCTCAGACACGGAGCTCAAGCAGGTCCTCGATGAAATGTACGTTGACGACACCGTAGACATCGTGGAGGAGATGCCTGCAAACGTAGTTAGCAGAATACTCAAGCAGGTCACACCCGAAAAGCGCCGCGACATAAATGAAATACTGCGCTATCCAGAGAACTCGGCCGGTTCCATCATGACGACCGAGTATATATCCCTAAGCCCCAAGATGACAGTGAGCGAAGCCTTCAAGCGCATACGTGAAACAGGCGTTGACAAAGAGACGATCTACACATGCTACGTCCTTTCATCCTTCAATAGACTGTTGGGACTGGTGTCCGCAAAGAGCCTCATGCTCGAAAAGGACGAAAACGCCACGATAGAAAGCCTAATGCAGTCCAACGTCATAACGGTGACCACAAAAATGGACCAGGAAGAGGTTGCAAAGACGCTTTCCAAATACAACTTCATGGCTCTACCCGTCGTAGACAGCGAAGACAGAATGGTTGGAATCGTAACCTTCGACGATGCCATGGACGTTATGGTACAGGAGGCCACGGAAGACATCACCATCATGTCAGGTCAGACCCCTTACGAGAACACATACCTACGAACGTCCCCATGGGAACTCTTCAAGCACAGAATCCCCTGGCTCATGATCCTCATGATATCAGCAACCTTCACAGGCCTCATAATAACGAACTTCGAATCCGCACTGGCCGTCCACGTCATCCTCACGGCGTTCATCCCAATGCTCATGGATACCGGAGGAAACTCAGGGTCGCAGTCGTCCGTCACCATCATACGCGCAATATCCTTGGGGGAAGTCGAATTCAAAGACATAGGCAGGGTCGTCCTTAAGGAGTTCCTGACATCCCTCATGTGCGGACTTGCGCTCTCCCTCGCATGTTTTGCCAAGGTCATGCTCGTAGACGGTCTACTCTTCCAGAACGCATCCGTCACATTCATGGTCGCCTTCTCAGTCAGCCTAACCATGTGCCTCACGGTCGTGATAGCAAAGCTCATAGGATGCACCCTGCCGCTCGTAGCCAAGAAGATAGGATTCGACCCAGCCGTCATGGCCAGCCCTTTCATCACAACGATCGTCGATGCCCTGTCTCTTCTAATCTACTTTGCAATCGCCACGGCAATCCTATTCTAGACCATCGTTCATTTGAAGGGCCATCGTTTTCAGGCCGATGTCCTTGCGCTTTGTCCCTGGAGAATGGCTCCGCTCATGGCTGCGCTACTCGAAGTACTTCCTGAGCTTTAGACAATCCTTGAACTCGAAATGACTTTCAAGGAACTTTGAAACGGCTCCAATCATAGAGCCGTTCACAAGGGCGCAGAACACGGTTCCAAGCTTCACGCCCTCGAAGTGCCACATCCCAAAGAATGCAAACGACATTGCAATGCTTATGGCGCAACTCGAACAGTCGTAGATAGTCTTGAACCTGTTTATGTCCATTCCGATGTGGTGCGAAACCTCTTTGACGAAAAGCTCATACACTTCAGGCGATACATAGGAATGGAAGAAGAACGAAATCCCTATGGAGCAAAGGACCATACCCCCAAGGAACATTACTAGCCTAGCCCATACGGGCTGAGCGTCAATGCCATTTACAGACCACATGCAAAAGTCCAAGGTGAAGCCATAGACCACTGCGGTGACGAACGAGAAAAGATATGACAGCTTGAACTTCCTTAGCATGATCATCATTGCAACGAGAAGCACCGCCTGCAAAGTATACTCCGCCATGCCAAAGGTGAAGAAGGGGTACGAAGGAGAAAGCTTGAGGTAAAGAAGATACGCCGGAGCCACCACCATTGAAACTCCAAAGTTGGCCTTCTCCATGAACGCCACGCCAAATGCAACGGCAATTATTCCAACTACGTATGCAAGCTCGTTTGAAAAAACAGGTCTTGTCCCCTTTTCTTCCATCTTCATTTTACTGGTTTTGATTTCTTCCATAGGGGAAGTATAGACATCATCGCATAGGTTCTACAATAATCGGTCCCTTTGTTTTCAATCCCAAAAAGAAGAGAAGTGCTTCACGTAGAAAGGTTTCATCGCTTGGTCATCATCCAAGTGCTCTTTTATATGGTTGGCGTGCATTCTCTGTTCGTCTGGAGCTATGTCTTGGTATCTGTGGATTACAACGTTTCCTTTTCTCTCTTCCTCAAGTATTGCTTCATAGACATCTTCTATGATTTCACATCTCTCAACGGCTACGTCTTTGCCGCTCTCCCAAGTTCTTCCTTTTATATTCACAAGGCCATCCGCAGAATCAATGACATACAGATACCCTATTCGGTTCGCATACAATACTTCGTAAAATATGCGACAATCCTTCCTGTTGTATGGGACTTTGCATTCGCCTTGATGCAGTTCAATCCTTCAATGCAGGTTCCGTGATATAGAAACGCCATAAACCCTCCCGTCAACGATATATGCCAACAGATCCGACCCTACGAAGCAGACGGGAAAGACTCAGTTCCAAGAAAAAGAAAGCATCTCATAGGAGCCTTTTTATGTCCTCAAGACTACCCATGTATCTTGCACCTATACCTGTACAGTTCAGACCTCCACAGGCATTAGCGAATCTTCCGGCATCCTTCAGGGACATATCATTGAGAAGAGCATATATCATTCCCCCATGAAAAGCATCTCCAGCACCAGTCGTATCAACCACCTTTCCAGCATCAACGATTGGAACGATCTGCTGTTCTTTCTTGCTGAGAACAATACACCCTTTCCTGCCAAGTGTGACCGCTGCATATTTCGCACCATATCGCAGAAGCCTATGGGCATCCTTGTCGAAATTTGTCGAACCAATGAGTTCCTGAGCCGCAAGTTTGCAGGGAATGAGCACATCCACCAGGGAGAGGATTTCATCAAGCTCCTCCCTTGTTCCAAGTTTGGACCTCTCTATTTCACTTGGAGCGACATCAAGGTCGAATACGGTCAATACACCAGCTTCTTTGGCTATTCTAAGACCTGCAAGCATGATATTGAGAGGCAGAACACAAGCCTCGCACTGAAGGACTCTACTGTTTCTAATATAGTCTGCATGCTTGCTCATGACATCCTCGGGGGTGAATTCGGCCAGTACATTAGGGAACATCACGATAGTTCTGGCCCCCTCCTGATCAACGGAGATCCAAGTGAACATGGAGTTCTTTCCAGAAATGACTTCTGCATGAGAACAGTCAACACCATCCTTTTCGAACTCTCTCCTTAGGATATCCCCAGAAGGGTCGTCCCCAATCTTTCCAATCCATCCGGATTTGAGACCAAGTCTGGCGGTCTGCGTAAGAACGTTTCCTGCAACTCCACCTGGCTTGATCTGGTAATCAAGTGCGGTTGTCTTTCCATCCTCCTCTGGCAGTTTTGGAAGCACTGCATAGTAATCAACAGCCAACGCACCAAGAGCAACAACATCCATCTTCATAAATTACTCCCTCCAATCAAACGACAACCTTGTACTTGAATCCATAGTCCCTCTCCAAATAATAGGTGATGTTGTCATCCGGCGTACCTTTTCTGACCAAACAACAAGTCTTTACTGATACATCCTTTGAGAGAGGAGCTCTGTGCCATGTCCCCGAATACAGCATGATACCCTGTCCAGGTTTCACAACGAACGCCTTTGCGGTCGAAAGATCGGGCCTTGTATTGTCATTTGGATCCGTCTTTGTAAGGACCACATAGATGGTTCCATCAAGGGGTATAAGAACCTCTGGGCTTTTGAAATGGGTTTCAAGAGAATTCCCGTATAAGTCGTCCTGCAACTTGGAATTCACCATTGAAATAGCAACAGGATCCTTGAAATCAACCTCGACAAGATCATAATAGAACTTGAAATCGCCCTCCTCGTAGCAATCGGAAACGAAGTCACAGTCCATGATTTTTCCATAGCCTGAGAACTCTTCTTCCGTCAGCTCTCTGGCTTTCAATTCGACAACGCTCATCTCAACCCTCCTAACCTGTTATTTGATTCCTGCGTCTATATTCTTCGCCTTATCGACAAAAGCCTTCGTAAGCTCATAGTCAATAGGATTGGTCAAATCACTGTTCTTCTTGAACGCAGATCCGATTATGGCACCATCGGCCACAGGCCATAGCTCTTCAATGTTCTTGAGGGAAACACCGCTTCCAAGAAGAAGAGGGATTTCAATTCGCCCCTTTATCAATTTACAGGACTCTACATCGGGAGGGGTACCCGTTGCAGCACCAGTAATAATCGCCGCATCTCCGCATAACTCCTGGACATCATGCGCATGGTCAACGAGAGGTCTGTCCGCTGTAATCGCATGACTTCCATGCTTCACGCAGAAGTCTCCAAAAATGAGAATATCATCGGCATCGATATTGTGGCGATATCGCATGAGTTTGGGACCTGTAGCCTCTATGTACCCAGAATTCGATATGTAGCCATTTGCAATCTCGTATGCCCTTATCCATTTGCAGCCAGTTGCCTTGGCGATGGCGAGAGCCTGCATACATCCATTCAGAAGGACATGGGTCCCCATAGGCTTGTCCCAGATACGACGAGCAAGGGAGATTATATAGGTCAGAAAGCTTACGGTCTCAGGTCCTATTTCATTCTCACGAAGGTATGGGCGATCGAACTGATTCTCAATCTGAATTCCATCTACACCAGCCTTTGCAAGCGTCTCAACATCCTTCATTGCATTATCGACGATCCATTGGAAACCTTTCCCTTGATCATACATAGGCGTACCGGGAAGAGGTTTTACATGAACCATTCCAATTACCGGTCTATTTGTACCAAACAGACTTAAAAAGCTTTCTCGCATATCAAACTCCTCTACTTCACCACTCCAATGACGGAGTCCCTAATAATCAACTCAGTATGTAGATACTGATCGAACCTTTCTACTTCCTCGGCGGGCTGGGAAAGAAGAATGTTCACAGCCTTCAGAATCATCGCCCCTCTGGGATGGCGTACAGTCGAAAGCCTTGGATTGTGTTCATAGAACACCTTTATATCGTCAAAACCCATCACGGATATGTCTTTTGGAACCGAACATCCGTTTCCGGAACAGCTGTTTATGAACCCATACGCCATGAGGTCATTGGAAGCAAAAACGGCGGTAGGAGGATTCACGAGCGAAGAAAAATACTCAAAGGCCTCACGACCTCCCATCTCCTGATAGTCTCCTCCTGTGACAAGTTCTTCACAAAATTCAATTCCGCTCTTCAGCAAGGCATCCTTGTATCCCTGCTCCCTTCTCTTGGAGTTCAAGACATCGGACCAACCCTTTATGTACCCAATCCGCCTGTGTCCCAACGATATCAAGTAGCTCGTCGCCTCAAAGGCTCCATAATAGTTATCGACATAGACAGACTCGATTCCAACCTCACTCATGTCCCTGTCAACTACGACCAGCCTTATCTTTCTACTGAAATCAACAAGTTCCTCATCTGATAGTCTGGGAGTAACCAGAATTATCCCTGCGGTCATGCTGGCGATTGCCGTATTGATGATATCCCTCTCGTTTTCAGCATTCCAGTTCGCATCGCTTGCAAAAAGCGTATAGCCCAGCCGCTTGACCTCTTCATCCGCAATCTTGATGAGTTCGGAGAAGAACGGGTTAATGATATCAGGCACAACAATGGATATGACCCTGCTTTTCTGTGCGACAAGAGTTCTGGCAATCGTATTGGGTTTGTAATTCAATTCGCGAATGGCATCTTGAACCTTTTTTCTGGTGGTTTCTGCAATCATCCCTTTGTTGTTAACAACTCTGGATACCGTCATTGTAGAAACATTCGCAAGCTTTGCCACATCTTTAATTGTTGTTTCCATAATCAAATTCCATCTGAAATCAAATCGTTATCCACCAATTATAAAGCAAATACGATTATCTGAAAATCAGAATCAAGTACTCTCTTTCCTTTCACCAAAAACCATAATTGAAATCATTGCAATCAGCAAAGCACCCCATACAAGCTCCTTCGCATATTGACTCATCCTCATCATGTTGAATCCACTTGAAAGGAATTGCAGAATGCAGGCTGCGATAAAAACACCCTTGACAGTGCCCTTTCCTCCGGAAGGACTCACACCACCAAGGATGGCAATGAGAATCGTCTGCATTGTGTAGGAAGAGGCAAAATCGGCCTTCGCCGAGTTAACTCTGGACATCATGACAATACCTGCAATCGCTGCAAGGACACCTCCACATACATAGGACCTTATCTTGGAAACTGCAACATCGATTCCTGAATACTTTGCAGCCACCTCATTCGTACCAATCAGTTTGAGCTTTATGCCAAATCTCGTCTTGCTTAGTTGGTAGTGCACGACGGTAGCGCAGAGAATGAAAATAATCAGAGGAACGGGGATTCCAAGAAGAGAACTCTGCCCAAAGAACGCATACTCCTCAGGAAGACCGACAACGGAAGATCCTTGTGTGAGGATCATTGCAATGCCTGAATACAGTTGCATACTTCCCAAAGTCGCAAGAATGGGATTGATTCTCATCTTGCTAATCAAAAACCCGTTGAAAGCCCCGCACACGACACCAATGAGCAACGAAATGAGGATCGAAACGGCAATCATCAGGACAACGACAAACCCGGACTCCGTTCCATCCAAGGAATTGGAGATGAACAAACCGGCGCAGATAGCTGAGAGATTCGATATCCCAACAAGCGAAAGATCCATCCCTCCCGTTATGAATGCAAATGTAATGGCAAGCGTCAGTATTCCCATTTCCGGAATTTGAAATGCCATCGATACGATATTGGCCTTCGATAGGAAGGATGATGGCCTAAGAGCTGTCATGAGAAGGAAGACCAAAACAGCAATAAGGACAAGTCTATTGAATTCATCACCCAACGTCTTTCTTAATCTGTTCATGCCTCTACCTCCTTTGTGAAGTCCTTTTTGAAGAATCCAACTTTTTTCAGAACATCCTTGTTGGCGGTGACCATTGTGCTGATGATGATAATTGCACCAACGACAAATTTATGCCAGTAGGAAGGTATCCCCATGAGGATCAACGAATTGTTGATGAGATTAACAAGCAGGACTCCCAATAGAGTCCCTCCCACGGTTCCATAGCCGCCAACGAGGCTTGCACCCCCTATCACGACTGCCGCAATCGTGTTCAATTCAGTCCCTAGGATATCGAACGGGTTTGCGACTCGGACAAGAGAACAATGGACAAGACCCGCAACGGAAGAGAGGATCGCAGAAACAACGCAAACGATGAATTTCACCTTCCTGCAATTCACTCCATCCCTTTCCGCAGCGATAGGGTTGCTTCCAATCGCATAGATACTTCTTCCGAACCATGTATATTTGAGGAAGAATACGGCTGCAATCGCCACAGTTGCCAGGATAAGGACCGAAACATGAAGTCCAATCGTCTCTCCTGAATTGGATACGGCAGTGAACAGATTGGCCTTTGAGAATCTTATGAGAACGTTAGGAAGCTGAGTTATCCAGTTCTTTCCTACGAACACAAGAAGAAACCCCTTTATCACACTCATCGTTCCAAGCGTAACGATAAGAGTAGGCAGCCCGAGGATTCCAATGAAGAAACCGTTTATACACCCCATTATAAGTCCAAAACCCATGGCAATGAGAAATGGAACAATCAACGGTAGATCCGCCTTGATGGGAATCAGCACCTTTATCGTCATGTACATCGATGCCGATGCTATTGCAGGGAAGGACATGTCCATGCCCCCCAAAATCAGAATCAGCAGGAAGGCTATGGCAAAAAGCCCCATCTCAACGCTGCTCTTCAGCACTTTGTACACGTTCGAAAGGCTTAGATATGCCGGATTGATAATAAATACTACAAGCGACAGGACAATGAGCATTGAAACAAGCGTAAGCTCATGGAAATCCGTTTTCTTCTTCATACTAGCTAAGTTCATAATCCCCCATCCTCACATAAGTGATGAAAGAGTCGTGTTTATGACATCTTCAGAAACATCTTCGCCTCTGAGTTCTCTGACGATACGCCCCTTATGGAAAACGAATACCCTGTCGCAGTTGATGACAAGTTCAGGTACGTCATCCGAAATGATACCAAGTATCACACCCTGTTTCGAGAGTTCCTTGAGTTTTTCATATATCTCGAACTTCGCACCAATATCAACACCGACGGTGGGACCGTTCAAGAAAAGAAGCTTGACGTTTGCAAGAAGCCATCTTCCAAGCATGACTTTCTGAGCGTTTCCACCAGAAAGATACTTGATGCACATTTTGCTGTCTTTCATGACTATGTTGAACTGCTGTCTTATTGTTTCAATGTTTTCATCGACAAGGTCGAAGTTCATAGTACCAAGATGGTTTTTGACAAAATCGCTGAGACTGGCAGAAATCATATTGTCCGAAACGGATCTGTCGGCGAAGATTCCTTCGGAGGCTCTATCATCGGTGACATAACCTATGCCGGCCTCGATTGCATTGGAAATGGAAGAGAACCTGCAGGACTTGCCACAAACCGACACATCTCCGGAATCGAACGCTTCAAGCCCTACGATAGACTTCACGACTTCTGACCGTCCAGACCCAAGAAGACCGGTGATCCCAACAATCTCTCCCTTGTGGAAATCCATGTCCACATCTTCGAAGACCCCTGCCTTTGAAAGACTTTTGACGCTCAGGAACGGCTGGTCATCGACATGGATCTTGTTGGATGTCTTGTTTGAAACGACATCCCTTCCCGTCATGTACCTGCTTATGCTCGACTCCGTGAATTCATTGGTATTGCCGGAAACCACAATCGATCCGTTTCTCATTATCGTCAGTCTGGAACTGATTGTAAGAACCTCTCTAAGTTTATGAGTCACAAGCAGAATCGACATTCCTCTTGAAGCCAGATTCTTCAGAACATCGAAAAGGATCCCTATTTCCTTCTCCGTGAGGGCTGTGGTGGGTTCATCGAGAACAACAAGCCTTGCATTGTGGCAAAGGGCCTTTGCTATTGACACCAGCTGTTTCTTGACGATTGAAAGCTCTTCAACCTTTTGGTTGACATCCAAATGCAGGTTGATGTTTCCAAGAGCTTTCACAGCCTCATCCTGAACACTCTTCCAGTTCACGAGCTTATGGCTTCTGTTTATATGGTTAGAGAGAACTATGTTCTCCGCTATTGACAACGTTGGATAAAGTGGTAGATCCTGGTAGACGACCTGTATTCCATTCGCTATTGCCGTCTTTGGATTGTTGGATTCGACTTTCTCCCCGCCAACGATAATCTCTCCGTCATCCTTCTTGTAAAACCCAGCGATTATCTTTATAAGTGTTGATTTTCCACATCCATTCTCCCCTGCGAGACAATGGATTTCACCCTCGTTCAGTGTGAGTGAAACATTTTTCAGAACCTCGACGCCGCCAAAGCTCTTGCATATAGAATTCAATTCAAGAAATGGTTTCCCCATAGTAATCTCATTCTTTGGTTTTGCGGGGAAGAACCCCTCCCCCGCAAATCGAACTTTCAACAATGTTTGCTATTAGAAATTGTATTGGTCCATGTTTTCCTTTGTGATTGTAATCCAACCAGAACCAAAGAGAAGCTCCGGACGATCCGCCTCTGGCTGAATGAGATTGTTGTAGCCATCGACACCAAGGTCAAGACCCGCCTTAACGGCATCCTTGCCCTGAGAAAGGGCAATCTCAGCCAACTTGCACATAGCCTCACCTGCATCTGCTGGATCCCAAAGCTGAATCTCCTTGACAGATCCACTCTCAAGATACTGTCCAGCAACGGAGACCATACCAGTGCTTACAACAGAAATCTTGTCGGAGAGACCAGCTTCCTCAACCGCAAGGCCTGCGCCTACGGAGGTTGTCATTGGAGACCCTATGATTCCCCTGACGTTTGGATAAGCAAGAAGAGCCTCCTTGATCTTGTTGTATGCAACCGTCGTATCAGTGTTGTCCTCAATGATTCCACCAACCTGCTGCATGTTGGGGTATTTCTCCTTCTGACGGGCGACTGCACCGGCAATTTGCTCCATATGGGACTGGGAAGTAAGGAAACCAACCGTAGCGATATACTCACCTTCTTCTCCCATATACTTTGCAAGGCTATCCATCATGACAGCACCATACTCGTAGTTGTCAAAAGCCTCGAGGATGAAATCCACATTCTTGAGAGTCGATGCCTCGTGGGCGATGACGAGGATACCAGCTTCCCTTGCCTTCTTGAGAACGGGTTCTACAGCGTCAACTGAAATGGGAACAATGCAGATTGCATCGACACCCTGGGCAATCATGTCCTCCACCACTTTGACCTGTTCTGCTGCGTCAGCGACGGATGGTCCAACCATGAAAGCGTCGTTTCCAGTCTCCTTGGCGTACTTCTTGATGCCTACGTCCATTCTTTCAAACCAAGCGTGTCCATCAACTTTGACAACACATGCGATTGTAAGCTTTCCTGAATCACCTGTCTCTGCCGCACCCGTTGCAAAGAGATCTGCCGACACAAAACAGGCAACGATGAAAAGAACTGCAATAAACTTCTTCATCTTTATTCCTCCTTTAGAAATTGTGTTAACGTTATCAGTTAACGTTAACATGGTAACATCGCTTTTTTCAGCTGTCAAGCGATTTTCTTTCACTGGTAAGCTGCAAGATCTTTGCGCACCTTACTCATGTCCTTGAACAAAGTTCCTGGACATCCACTTGTTAGTGCGATTGTTTAAAAGCTCTTGAATCCGACTATCTCCAATGCATACTTCACCATCAAAATTAAGCGTAAGTCGATTGCATGATTAGTTCAAACACTCTATTTCGGACAGAAACATACAATGTTCTATATCAATACACTCTTCGACGTTTTGTACCTAAATGAAACATTTTGTTTTTGAATATGGCT